>Ga0206129_10000100_pt1 | contig 140771 bp, 128 predicted proteins | sample Helgoland_Spring_8_FD_148616 | JGI IMG/M metagenome (GOLD analysis project Ga0206129, IMG submission 148616) | Pelagic subsurface seawater microbial communities from Kabeltonne, Helgoland, North Sea - Helgoland_Spring_Bloom_20160502_2 | ecosystem: Environmental > Aquatic > Marine > Epipelagic...
ATTAAGCTAGAATTTTAGCCACAACACCTGCACCAACGGTACGGCCACCTTCGCGAATAGCGAAGCGTAAACCTTCATCCATCGCAATAGGATTGATTAACTCAACCACCATTTGGATGTTATCACCAGGCATCACCATTTCTACGCCTGCTGGCAACTCACAAGCACCTGTGATGTCAGTCGTACGGAAGTAAAACTGTGGACGGTATCCCTTAAAGAAAGGAGTATGGCGTCCACCTTCGTCTTTACCTAGCACGTATACTTCAGCTTCAAACTTGGTGTGTGGAGTGATTGAACCAGGCTTAGCAAGAACTTGACCACGTTCCACGTCTTCACGCTTAGTACCCCGTAGTAGAACACCCACGTTCTCACCTGCACGACCTTCATCAAGCAACTTACGGAACATCTCAACACCCGTACAAGTCGACTTAGTTGTGTCCTTAATACCGATCATTTCTACGTCGTCACCAACGTTAACGATGCCACGCTCAATACGGCCAGTCACTACAGTACCACGGCCTTGGATTGAGAATACATCTTCAATAGGCATCAAGAAGTTGCCATCAATGGCACGCTCTGGTTGCGGGATGTAGCTGTCTAACGCCTCAACTAACTTACGTACTGCAGTAGAACCCATTTCGTTTGCGTCTTCGCCATTCAATGCCATTAAGGCAGATCCTGGGATGATGGGCGTGTCGTCACCTGGGAATTCGTACTCGTCTAACAACTCACGAAGTTCCATTTCAACAAGCTCTAGCATCTCTGCGTATTCTTCTGAGTCTGCACCGCCACAATCTTCAGCTAGCAAGTCAGCTTTGTTTAAGAACACAACGATAAAAGGTACACCTACTTGACGTGACAAAAGGATGTGCTCACGCGTCTGAGGCATAGGGCCGTCAGTCGCACCACATACTAGAATAGCGCCGTCCATCTGCGCCGCACCAGTGATCATGTTCTTCACATAGTCAGCGTGTCCAGGACAGTCAACGTGGGCGTAATGACGCTCCTCAGAATCATACTCAACGTGTGAAGTGGCGATGGTGATACCACGCTCGCGCTCTTCAGGTGCGTTGTCAATTTGAGCGAAGTCTTTTAGTTCTCCACCAAAAGCTTCTGCACAAACACGAGTCAATGCAGCAGTTAATGTAGTTTTACCATGGTCAACGTGACCAATGGTGCCGACGTTTACGTGCGGCTTATTTCTTTCAAACTTTTCCTTAGCCATGCGTAGATTCCTCTAAAAATTAGGCTTGATTAGTAATCGCGTCAGCAATATTCTGAGGCGCTTCTGAATAGCATTCAAATTCCATTGAGTAGCTGGCCCTACCCTGAGTTGCAGAACGCAAATCAGTCGCATAACCAAACATTTCTCCTAATGGCACTTGTGCATTGATGATTTTACCAGCAGAGCTGTCATCCATACCCTGAACTAGACCACGACGACGATTCAGGTCTCCCATTACGTCTCCCATGTTCTCTTCTGGGGTTACCACTTCAACCTTCATCATCGGCTCTAACAAACACGGGTCTGCCAATTGAGCAAACTTCTTCAAACATTGAGAAGCTGCGATTTTAAAGGCCATTTCATTGGAGTCAACGTCGTGGAAGGAACCGTCATACAAACGGGCTTTAAGACCCAACAAAGGATAGCCAGCGATCACGCCGTTTTTCATCTGTTCTTCAATTCCTTTATGTATGGCTGGGATATATTCACGGGGAATTGCTCCACCCACGATGTCATTAACAAACTCTAGCCCTTCCTCATCAGAAGGGCTAAATTCAATCACAACGTGGCCATACTGACCGCGACCACCAGACTGACGCACAAACTTATGGTTGGCATCAACGGTAGCACGAATCTTTTCACGATAAGCCACCCGTGGCTTACCTATATTGGCTTCAACACTAAATTCTCGGCGCATCCGATCAACGATGATATCAAGGTGTAACTCACCCATACCAGCGATAATAGTTTGGCCTGTTTCTGGGTCAGTTCTGACTCGAAATGACGGATCTTCTTGAGCCAACTTACCCAACGCAACACCCATCTTCTCTTGATCCGCTACAGAGCGTGGTTCTACAGCCACTGAGATAACCGGTTCAGGAAATTCCATACGCTCAAGTACAATTTTATTGTCTACTGAACACAGGGTGTCGCCTGTCGTTACATCTTTAAGACCAATGGCAGCTGCAATGTCACCCGCACGCACCTCTTTAATCTCTTCTCGGTCGTTAGCGTGCATTTGCACCATACGACCAACACGTTCACGCTTCTCTTTAACTGAGTTAAACACGTGATCGCCTGAGTTTAATACGCCTGAGTAGACTCGCATAAAGGTTAAGGTACCCACAAATGGGTCCGTAGCAATTTTAAATGCCAAAGCCGCAAAAGGTGCTTTATCACTGGCTTCACGTGAGGCTAGGGTACCCTTACCATCGTCTAAAGTGCCCTCGATCGCTTTGACTTCAATCGGCGAGGGCATAAACTCAATCACTGAATCCAGCACTGCTTGCACGCCTTTATTTTTAAAGGCGGAACCTGCATGCACTAACACAATCTCATTGGCTAGCGTACGCTTGCGCAACCCCACTTTAATGTCATCAATAGAAAGGGCACCTTCTTCAAGGTACTTTTCCATGAGTTCGTCATCCGCTTCGGCTGCGGCTTCAACAAGCTGTTCATGAAAATCATCGGCCTGAGCCTGCATATCAGCAGGAATATCTTCCAACTCATAGGTCATGCCCTGGTCTTCTTCATTCCACATGATGCTCTTCATCAGTACAAGGTCGATGACGCCCCTGAACTCATCTTCAGCACCAATGGCCAAGTGAATGGGCACAGCATTGGCTCCAAGACGTTCCTTTAGTTGCTCAACTACCATAAGGAAGTCAGCCCCTGCTCGGTCCATTTTGTTGACAAACACCATGCGGGGTACACCGTATTTATTGGCTTGGCGCCATACGGTTTCGGTCTGCGGCTGGACGCCGGAGGTACCACACAGTACCACCACCGCACCATCTAATACCCGCAAAGAACGCTCTACTTCAATGGTGAAGTCTACGTGTCCCGGGGTGTCAATAATGTTAATGCGGTGGTCTTCGAACTGCTGGCTCATGCCTTTCCAAAAACAGGTAGTCGCCGCCGAAGTGATGGTGATACCACGTTCTTGTTCCTGCTCCATCCAATCCATGGTGGCTGCACCATCGTGCACCTCACCAATCTTGTGGGAGCGGCCTGTGTAAAACAAAACCCGCTCTGTAGTTGTAGTTTTACCTGCATCTACATGGGCCACGATACCGATGTTACGGTAACGATCAATTGGTGTTTTACGAGCCATTACAGTTCTCTCTATACTCTCAGATCCGCTTAGAAGCGGAAGTGAGAGAAGGCTTTGTTGGCTTCAGCCATGCGGTGAACGTCTTCACGCTTTTTAACCGCAGCACCTTTGCCTTCCGCAGCGTCTAAAATCTCACCAGCAAGACGCAAAGCCATGGACTTTTCGCCGCGCTTGCGAGAGTAGTCTACTAACCAGCGCATCGCTAGAGCAGAACGACGTGCGGGACGGACTTCAACTGGAACTTGGTAAGTCGCTCCACCCACACGGCGAGATTTTACTTCGACCATAGGCTGGATAGCTTCTAACGCCGCTTCAAATACTTCTAGTGGATCACCGCCTTTACGCTCGACGATCTTTTCTAGAGCACCGTATACGATACGCTCTGCGACTGACTTCTTGCCAGAGATCATGACATGGTTCATGAACTTGGCTAGGGTGACGTTGCCAAACTTAGGATCTGGCAGGATGTCACGTTTGGCGACAACTCTTCTTCTTGGCATGATGGGCCTCAAATATACTTCAGGTTATGTTCAGGAATTAACACTCATAATTAAGTGCTTACCTGACCTTACTCTTATCGGTTCTCGATAAGTCTCATGGCCAGCTGCTAAAAAGCAATCTGGCTAACAATCACGACTTGCATAATGCATGGCATAACACATTCACATTGACTGCCCGTCCTAGCCGGTTACGAGTAACCCACTAAGGAAAGTTTCATTAAGACTTAGGACGCTTAGTTCCGTACTTAGAACGACTCTGTTTACGATCGCTCACGCCGGATGTATCCAAAGAACCACGTACGGTATGGTAACGAACACCTGGCAAGTCTTTTACACGACCGCCACGAATCAATACAACACTGTGCTCTTGTAGGTTATGACCTTCACCACCGATGTAGGAGGTAACTTCAAAACCGTTCGTCAAACGCACACGACATACTTTACGTAGAGCAGAGTTAGGCTTCTTAGGGGTGGTTGTATAAACCCTAGTGCAAACGCCACGACGCTGAGGACAGGCCTGCAATGCAGGTACATCACTCTTGACGACTTTACGCTTACGAGGCTTACGAACCAACTGGTTAACTGTTGCCATTATGCAAACTCCACATTCTTCATCGGCACAACACTAACAACCTATTTGCTAGTACCGCCGAAATACCCAAAAATACACAGGACTATATTTCCCTGCCAATTTCGGGCGGTGAATTATATTCGCTTTGTTAGATGAGCGTCAAGCTAGATAAGGCGTATTTTTAGCCAGCCTGAGCAAATAAACACCCCGTTTTAGTGGATCTGACCAGATCAATAGCCACACACAGGAGTAAAAACATGAATCATGGTTAATTAATCCAACATAGTCAGCCTTTTTGCCTTTTTTGATTCGATATAAGCCCACTAATCCTGTACAATACCGCGACTTTTTAAGACTGTAACTAATTGGAGCCCTCATGGCTGACTTAAACTTATACCGTAATATCGGTATTTTTGCTCACGTAGATGCGGGCAAAACAACTACCACAGAACGTATTCTTAAGCTTACGGGTAAAATCCATAAGACAGGTGAAGTTCATGATGGCGAATCCACTACAGACTTCATGACCCAAGAAGCTGAGCGCGGTATAACTATCCAGTCAGCAGCCACAACCTGCTTCTGGAAAGACCATCGCATGAATATCATCGATACGCCAGGACACGTAGACTTTACTGTAGAAGTGTACCGTTCACTAAAAGTGCTCGACGGCGGCGTCGGTGTCTTCTGTGGTTCTGGCGGTGTAGAACCTCAGTCAGAGACCAACTGGCGTTACGCTAACGAATCAGAAGTTGCACGTATCATTTTAGTTAATAAGATGGACCGTATGGGTGCAGACTTTCTGCGCGTCGTTGATCAAGTAGAAAGCGTGCTTGCCGCTAACCCATTAGTCATGACATTACCAATTGGCGCCGAAGAAAACTTTGTGGGCGTAGTTGACGTTTTATCTAAGCAAGCGTTCGTATGGGACGACACAGGTCTGCCAGAGAATTATGAAATTCAGCCAGTCCCAGAAGACATGGTTGACTTGGTTGACGAATACTATGAAAAGTTAGTTGAAACTGCACTCGAGCAAGATGACGACCTCATGGAAGCTTATTTAGAAGGCACTATGCCTTCAATGGCAGACATTAAGCGTTGTATCCGCAAGGGCACTATCGCCCTAGACTTCTTCCCCACTTACTGTGGTTCTGCCTTTAAGAACAAAGGCGTACAGTTGGTTCTAGACGCTGTCATCGACTACCTTCCAAGCCCGACAGAAGTTAAAGCACAACCTTTAACTGACAAAGAAACAGGTGATGCCACTGGCGAAGTCGCTCTTGTTGCTGTAACTGAACCTCTGCGAGCATTGGCTTTTAAAATTATGGATGACCGTTACGGTGCGTTAACATTTGTGCGTATCTACTCGGGTATGTTGAAGAAAGGCGATACCATTCTAAACTCCTTCACTGGCAAGAGTGAGCGGGTTGGACGCATGGTAGAGATGCACGCAGATGAGCGTACTGAATTAAGTTCAGCTCAAGCGGGTGATATCATCGCAATTGTAGGTATGAAAAACGTACAGACAGGTCACACGCTTTGCGATCCTAAGCACGAATGTACACTTGAGCCAATGATCTTCCCAGAACCTGTGATCTCCATCTCAGTGACACCGAAAGATAAAGCGTCTACTGAAAAAATGGGTATTGCCATCGGTAAGATGGTTGCAGAAGATCCTTCATTCGTTGTGGAAACAGACGAAGACTCAGGTGAAACCATTCTGAAGGGCATGGGTGAGCTGCATTTAGATATTAAAGTAGACATCCTCAACCGTACTTATGGCGTCGATCTTATTGTCGGTGAACCACAAGTGGCCTACCGGGAAACGATTACCACTAAGCTAGAAGACAGCTATACCCACAAGAAGCAATCGGGTGGTTCTGGTCAATATGGCAAGATCGACTATATTGTAACGCCAGGTGAAACTGGATCTGGCTTCCTTTTCAAATCGTCTGTTGTGGGTGGTAACGTACCGAAGGAATACTTCCCAGCGATTGAAAAAGGTTTTCGCACCATGATGGTCGAAGGCCCATTGGCAGGTTTCCCACTTTTAGACGTGGAAATTGAATTGGTTGATGGTGGCTTCCATGCGGTTGACTCCTCTGCCATCGCCTTTGAAATTGCGGCTAAAGGCGCTTATCGTCAATCAATGCCTAAGGCCGGTCCTCAGTTACTAGAGCCTATCATGAAGGTCGACGTATTTACGCCAGACGATCATGTGGGCGATGTGATTGGTGACTTAAACCGTCGTCGCGGCATGATCAACGACCAAGAGGCGGGGGTTACTGGTGTCCGTATTAAAGCCAACGTGCCTCTTTCAGAAATGTTTGGTTACATTGGCCACTTGCGCACTATGACTTCTGGCCGTGGTCAGTTCTCTATGGAATTTGCACATTACATGCACTGCCCTAATAGCGTTTCTGAAAAGGTCATTGCTGAAGAAAAGGAAAGAAAAGCCGCTAAGTAAGCTGGCTTTAAAACACACCCCACTCTGGATATTCCAAAGTGGGGTTTTTTTTGGCCCGATAAAATGAATAGACACTAACAGTGCTTATTTTTGGGCACAAAAAAGCCCGCACAAGTCGGGCTTTTTAATGGCATCACCATGCGCTAACGAAGCTCACAGTAGTGTTTAATGACGGCCCATCCTAACCGGCTGTCATCTCAGCTTGCAGCGCTTCTGTGAGTGCGGCTTGCACTTCTTCTGCACTCACGGTTGAAACACCTTCAGAAGCCAGTAGTTCTGCACGCTTACGCTTACGTTCTGAGTGGTATGCCAAACCTGTTCCAGCTGGGATCAAGCGGCCTACGACCACGTTTTCCTTGAGGCCACGTAAATGGTCCTTCTTGCCGGTTACTGCACCTTCAGTCAATACTCGGGTGGTCTCTTGGAAAGACGCCGCTGAGATAAAGGATTCAGTGGCCAGGGACGACTTAGTAATACCTAGCAATACACGCTGCATATGAGCGATGATTTTTTCTTCTGCGACCATTTTCTCATTCGCTTCTAAGTAGCGAGTGTATTCAACCTGATCACCTTTAATCAAGTTTGTGTCGCCTGAAGCAACCACATCAACCTTACGTAACATTTGACGGACGATCACTTCGATGTGCTTATCGTTAATCCCAACACCCTGCAGACGATATACGTCTTGTACTTCAGTGGTGATGTAACGAGCGAGCTCCTCAACACCCAAAATACGTAATATATCGTGTGGGTTGAATGGGCCATCGGCGATTACTTCACCTTTTACAACCGTTTCACCTTCAAATACGTTGAGTACACGCCACTTGGGAATAAGCTCTTCATAGTTGTCACTGCCATCAGTAGGCGTGATGACCAGACGGTTCTTACCCTTCGTTTCCTTACCGTAGCTTACGATACCAGAGACTTCGGCTAAGATAGCCGCTTCTTTTGGCTTACGTGCTTCAAATAAGTCAGCTACGCGAGGCAAACCACCCGTGATGTCCTTAGTGGTCGCACTTTCTTGTGGAATACGTGCAACTACATCGCCAATTTCTACCTGACCACCGTCAGTAATAGACAATAAAGCGCCACCAGGAAGTAAATACTGAGCTGGAGCTCCAGATTCCGGATTGATGATATCGTTACCTTTAGCATCCACCAGTTTGATCATAGGGCGCAAGTCTTTACCCGCTGCTGGTCGTTCACCAACCGTCAGCACTTGGATAGAACTCAGACCCGTTAGATCATCAGTACGAAGACTTATAGTAAGGCCCTCATCTAGCCCAACAAACATCACCTTACCCGCCATTTCTGAGACGATCGGGTGAGTGTGTGGATCCCAAGTCGCTGCAACTTCTCCAGCTTCTACACGAGCGCCATCGCTCACTTGAATCAAAGAGCCATACGGCAGCTTATAACGTTCGCGCTCACGACCGTGTTGATCGGTTACACCAACTTCGACAGAACGAGACGTGGTGACCATGTTGCCATCAGAACGGGTTACAGCCTTCAAGTTATGTAAGCGGATTTCACCACCGTTCTTCACTTGGATTTTGTCTTCTGCTGCTGCTCTAGATGCCGCACCACCAATGTGGAAGGTACGCATGGTAAGCTGAGTACCGGGCTCACCAATAGACTGTGCAGCCACTACGCCGACCGCCTCACCAATGTTAACCAAATGCCCACGACCTAAGTCACGTCCGTAACAGCTAGAACAAATACCATGGCGGGTTTCACAGGTAATAGGTGAACGTGCTTTTACTTCGTCTACTGAAGACAAGCTTTCGTCATTCTCTAAACGTTCAACCCAAGCTTCATCAATTAGGGTGTTTTTTGCAATGAGTAGTTCACCGGTAGTTGGGTTGACCACATCTTCTGCGATCATGCGTCCCAAGATACGATCACCTAGGGGCACACGCACATCACCACCATCAATCACAGGTAGCATGGTTAGACCATCTTCGGTACCACAATCCACTTCAGTAACCACTAAGTCTTGTGCAACGTCTACCAGACGACGAGTCAGATAACCGGAGTTAGCTGTCTTCAAAGCTGTATCAGCCAAACCCTTACGGGCACCGTGAGTAGAGATAAAGTATTCCTGCACTGAGAGACCTTCGCGGAAGTTAGCAGTAATGGGCGTTTCAATGATTGAACCATCTGGTTTAGCCATCAAACCACGCATACCACCCAACTGGCGCATTTGCGCAGCACTACCACGAGCGCCTGAGTCAGCCATCATATAGACTGAATTAAAGGACTCTTGCTCAACTTCTTTACCTGCTGCATCAATCACGGTGTCAATTTTCAAGCTATCCATCATGGCACCAGCAACAAGTTCATTCGCACGGGACCAGATATCGATCACCTTATTGTACTTTTCACCCTGCGTTACCAGACCGTCACGAAACTGAGCTTCAATTTCACGCACTTCGTCTTCAGCACCGTTAATGATAATTTCTTTCTTGGCTGGGATAACGAAATCGTTAACACCAACAGAAGCACCAGAGCGAGTCGCATAAGCGAAGCCTGTATACATCAATTGGTCAGCAAAAATTACCGTTTCTTTAAGACCAACGTTACGATAACAGGCGTTGATTAAGGTGGAGATGCCTTTTTTCTTCATGGTCTGGTTGATTAAACTGTAAGGTAAACCTTGAGGCATAATCTCAGACAAAAGGGCCCGTCCAACGGTGGTATCAGTCACTACATCTGTCGCCTGCATTGAACCATCTTCAGACTTAACATACTCGGTCACACGCACTTTAACTTTAGCTTGTAGATCGACATGCTTGGCGCCATAGGCGCGCTGCACTTCGGCTACATCAGCAAAGACCATGCCTTCACCCTTAGCATTGATACGATCACGAGTCATGAAGTAGATACCCAAAACTACGTCCTGGGATGGAACAATAATGGGATCGCCATTAGCTGGTGACAAGATATTGTTAGTCGACATCATCAAGGCTCGGCACTCAAGCTGAGCTTCGATGGTTAGAGGCACGTGGACAGCCATTTGGTCACCGTCGAAGTCAGCGTTGTAAGCCGCACATACGAGCGGGTGAAGCTGAATCGCTTTACCTTCAATTAATACAGGCTCAAAGGCTTGAATACCCAGACGGTGAAGTGTTGGCGCACGGTTCAGCATGACTGGATGTTCACGGATGACTTCTGCAAGAATATCCCACACTTCAGCCGTTTCACGTTCCACCATCTTCTTAGCCGCTTTAATAGTCGTCGCAAGACCACGTAATTCCAACTTCGAGAAGATGAATGGCTTAAATAATTCCAAGGCCATTTTCTTAGGCAAACCACACTGATGCAAACGCAAGTATGGACCTACCACAATAACTGAACGACCAGAGTAGTCTACGCGCTTACCTAATAGGTTTTGACGGAAACGACCTTGCTTGCCTTTGATCATGTCAGCTAAAGATTTCAACGGACGCTTATTCGAACCAGTGATGGCGCGTCCACGACGGCCATTATCTAATAAGGCATCAACCGACTCTTGCAGCATACGCTTTTCGTTACGAACGATAATGTCGGGCGCACTCAAATCCAACAAACGCTTTAAACGGTTGTTACGGTTAATTACACGGCGATATAAATCATTCAAATCCGAAGTAGCAAAACGGCCCCCATCTAGGGGCACTAAAGGCCGTAAGTCAGGTGGTAAGATAGGCAGTACCGTCAACACCATCCATTCGGGCTTGTTGCCTGAAGCCAAAAAGGCTTCCATCAATTTTAAGCGCTTAGATAGCTTCTTAATTTTAGTTTCAGAATTGGTTGCAGGAATATCTTCACGCAACTGGGCCGCTTCTTGGGCCATGTCCAAGTCTTTCAATAATGCTTGAACAGCTTCAGCACCCATGCGGGCATCAAAGTCATCACCAAACTCTTCCATGGCCTCAAAGTATTGCTCATCGTTCATCATCTGACCACGCTCTAAGGTGGTCATGCCTGGATCGATGACAATGTAGCTTTCAAAATAAAGCACTCGTTCAATGTCACGTAAGGTAATGTCTAGCAGTAAACCAATACGTGAAGGTAAAGATTTAAGGAACCAAATATGCGCCACAGGACTGGCTAATTCAATGTGGCCCATGCGCTCGCGACGAACCTTAGCCAGCGCGACTTCAACACCACATTTTTCACAGATGACACCACGATGCTTCAAACGTTTGTACTTACCACACAAACATTCATAGTCTTTGACTGGGCCAAAAATTTTGGCACAGAACAAGCCTTCACGCTCTGGCTTGAAGGTACGGTAGTTAATGGTTTCTGGCTTTTTCACTTCACCAAATGACCATGAACGGATCATTTCTGGCGATGCCAAACCAATACGGATCGAGTCAAATTCGTCCGAATGACCTTGGGCTTTCAATAATTTTAATAAGTCTTTCATTGCCTTCTCCTACCTTATTGTCTTAGTCAGATTCCAACTCAATATCGATACCCAGAGATCGAATCTCCTTGACCAATACGTTGAAGGATTCAGGCATTCCTGGTTCCATGCTATGGTCGCCATCAACGATGTTTTTATACATCTTGGTACGACCATTGACGTCATCAGACTTAACAGTGAGCATTTCTTGCAAGGTGTAAGCGGCACCATAAGCTTCTAGGGCCCAAACTTCCATCTCACCAAAGCGCTGACCACCAAACTGAGCTTTACCACCAAGTGGCTGCTGCGTGACAAGGCTGTACGAACCAGTAGAGCGGGCGTGCATCTTGTCGTCAACCAAATGGTTCAACTTCAACATGTACATATAACCGACGGTCACTGGTCGGTCAAACTTATCCCCTGTGCGGCCATCATATAACCAAGTCTGACCAGAACGATCTAGACCACTCAGTTCTAACAAACGCTTAATTTCACTTTCTTCAGCACCGTCAAACACAGGTGTCGCCAGGGGCACACCAGCTTTGAGGTTTTTGGCCAATTCGAGGATTTCGTCATCGCTGAAGCTATTAAGATCTTCCGAACGATAGCAATTGCCATCATTATAGATTTGATCTAAGAAGGCGCGTATTTCTTTCACAGACTTGGCTCGTTCTTGCAGCATCATTTCTTCAATGCGCTCGCCTAAGCCTTTAGCTGCCATGCCCATATGAGTTTCGAGGATCTGACCCACGTTCATACGTGAAGGCACTCCTAACGGGTTTAATACGATGTCTACCGTCTTACCAAATTCATCGAAAGGCATGTCTTCTACGGGCATGATTACAGAGATAACTCCCTTGTTACCATGGCGACCCGCCATCTTATCACCCGGCTGAATACGACGCTTGACTGCCACGTAAACCTTGACGATTTTTAACACGCCAGGTGCTAAGTCATCACCGGTTTGTAGCTTCTTCTTCTTGTCTTCGAATTTAGCATCTAGATCAAGACGAGTTTCTTCTAGCGACTGCTGCGCTTTTTCTAGCTGCTGCTGTAAAGAGTCATCTGCCATGCGCAGTTTGAACCAATCGGCACGGTCAACTTCAAGCAAGTTTTCAGCCGTGATAACGTCACCCTTACTAAAACCAGCACCGCCATTTACGGCATTACCAATTAAGGCCACTGATAAGCGGTCATAAGTGGCTGTTTCAACAATACGGAAACGGTCATTAATGTCTTTGCGCTCTTGATCCAGCTGCATTTGCTCAATGGCAACTGCACGTTGGTCTTTGTCAACGCCGTCACGAGTGAACACTTGTACGTTAATTACTGTGCCTTTGGTGCCCGTCTTAACGCGTAACGAAGTGTCCTTAACATCTGAGGCTTTTTCACCAAAGATGGCACGTAATAGCTTTTCTTCCGGGGTAAGCTGAGTTTCACCTTTGGGAGTCACCTTACCTACTAGAATGTCACCAGGGCCAACTTCAGCACCAATATGCACAATACCCGCTTCGTCTAACTTTGATAGTGCGCTTTCGCCCACATTTGGAATATCTGAAGTAATTTCTTCACTGCCTAGCTTTGTGTCCCGAGCCACACAGGTTAATTCCTGAATGTGAATGGTCGTGAAACGGTCTTCTTTAACCACGTTCTCAGAGATCAAGATCGAGTCTTCAAAGTTGTAACCATTCCAGGGCATGAAAGCGATACGCATATTCTGACCCAAGGCTAACTCACCAAGGTCTACAGAAGGCCCATCAGCTAACACGTCACCTCGGGCAACGGTGTCGCCAAGGTTAACAATGGAGCGTTGGTTGATGCAGGTATTCTGGTTAGAACGGGTGTATTTGGTCAGGTTATAAATATCGACGCCGGCATCACCGGCTTCTGTTTCATTATCATGAGCCTTAACCACCACACGTGTGGCGTCGACTGATTCAATTACACCACCTCGAGTAGCTACGACACATACCCCAGAGTTTTGGGCTACGTGACGTTCCATGCCAGTACCGACTAAGGGCTTTTGAGCCTGCAGCGTTGGCACGGCTTGACGTTGCATGTTAGAGCCCATCAAGGCCCGGTTAGCATCATCATGCTCTAAGAAGGGAATGAGTGAAGCGGCTACCGAAACAACCTGACGTGGGGACACGTCCATGTAGTCCACTTTATCAGCCGACATCAAAGTAAATTCGTTTTCATGACGCACCGTGACTAGGTCTTCAGAGAGGTTATCCTTCGCATCAAGCTTAGCGTTGGCCTGGGCGATGATGTGTTGACTTTCCTCAATGGCTGACAGGTACTCAATGTCAGTAGTGACTTTACCCGCCACTACTTTACGATAAGGTGTTTCTAAAAAACCATAATCGTTCGTGCGAGCATAGGTAGCCAAAGAATTAATCAAACCAATGTTTGGACCTTCTGGCGTTTCAATAGGGCAAACCCGACCATAGTGAGTAGGATGCACGTCACGTACTTCAAAACCTGCACGTTCACGAGTCAAACCACCGGGGCCTAACGCAGACACACGACGTTTGTGAGTCACTTCTGACAATGGGTTGTTTTGGTCCATGAACTGAGATAACTGGCTTGAACCAAAGAACTCTTTAATGGCAGCTGACACTGGTTTAGCATTGATTAAGTCTTGTGGCATTAAACCATCTGACTCAGCCATACTTAGACGCTCTTTCACGGCCCGTTCTACACGGACTAGACCCACTCGGAATTGGTTTTCAGCCATCTCACCTACGGAACGCACTCGGCGGTTACCCAGATGATCAATGTCGTCGACGATGCCTTTACCATTTCGAATAGCGATCAAGGTTTGCATTACGGCAACAATATCTTCGTCACCCAATACGCCTTCACCTGTCGTTTCGGAACGACCTAAACGGCGGTTGAACTTCATGCGGCCAACCGCAGATAAATCATAACGATCGCTAGTGAAAAATAAGTTATTAAACAAATTTTCTGCAGATTCTTTGGTGGGTGGTTCTCCAGGGCGCATCATGCGATAAATTTCTACCAAAGCTTCCAGTTGAGTGCGGGTAGGATCAGCAGTCAAGGTGTCAGACATGAATGGGCCACAGTCTAAGTCATTACTGTAGATCAATGGTAAGCTAGTCACGCCGGCGGCACGCAAGGCCACTAGCAATTCTTGTGTGACTTCACTATTACAGTCACAGATCAACTCACCTGTCGCTGGATTAATCTGATCACGAGCAATTTTCTTGCCCATTAAATAATCTTCTGGAATTTGAAGCTGTTCTAAGCCAATCTTTTCCATTTGTTTGATGTGACGTGCAGTCACACGGCGTCCTTCCTCAACCAAGACAGTACCTTTTTGATCGACAATGTCGAAGGTTGCTGTTTCGCCACGCAGACGGCTTGGCACCAAAGTCATGGTGAAGCCTTCATCAGTAATTGTGACGTCAACATTATCAAAGAAGGTTTCTATGATTTGTTCACTAGTATAGCCCAAGGAGCGGAGCAAAATAGATGCAGGCAGTTTACGACGACGGTCGATACGCACAAATAATGTATCTTTTGGGTCAAACTCAAAGTCCAACCAAGAACCACGATAAGGGATGACACGAGCGTTGTAGAGTAACTTACCAGAACTGTGAGTTTTACCCTTGTCATGGTCAAAGAATACGCCTGGTGAACGGTGTAGCTGAGAAACGATCACTCGCTCTGTGCCGTTAACCACGAAAGTACCGTTATCCGTCATCAAAGGCATTTCGCCCATGTAGACTTCTTGTTCCTTAATATCCTTGATCGCCTTAGCCTTAGAATCTCGATCATATATGACTAAGCGCACTTTAACGCGCAGTGGCGCAGCATAGGTCACACCGCGTAGCTGGCATTCCTTAACATCAAAAACAGGCTCACCGAGCTTGTAAGTCACATATTCTAAAGACGCATTGCCAGAAAAAGAGACAATGGGAAAAACAGATTCAAAAGCCGCATGAAGGCCTAGGTCTTTGCGCTGGTCAACACCATGACCAGAATGTAAAAACTTACGATAGGAGTCGATCTGGATGGCCAACAAATAAGGCACATCCATCACCGGAGGCAGCTTGCCGAAATCCTTGCGGATACGTTTTTTCTCAGTGTATGAGTAAGGCATCAAAAATCCCCGATTTGGGTCTGTATTCAGACCGTTAAATTGGTCGGACAAATGTCCAAATATACTGGTTCCACCCTAGGCGACGGGGGCATACTCCCCGCAAAATGGCACTGGCAAAGGGTTTAAACCACTTTGATCCAGCCTTTTTTGGTTATAAAACACGGCAACAAAAGCCCGCGCTATAGAACCGAAAAAGGCCGGTGGCAAATATGCCACCAGCCATGTGCAGTCAAACCTATGGAACCATAAGATGCATAGGTCTAAGCAAGCACATCTAAAAAGATGGCTTACTTAATTTCTACAGTCGCGCCAGATGCTTCAAGTTCAACCTTAAGGGCTTCAGCGTCTTCCTTAGAAAGACCTTCCTTAACGGCTGCTGGAGCACTTTCAACTAGGCCTTTAGCTTCTTTCAAGCCAAGACCTGTTGCTGCACGCACAGCCTTAATAGCGCCAACTTTCTTCTCGCCACCAGAAACTAGGATGACGTCGAATTCAGTTTGCTCGTCGGCTGAAGCACCAGCGTCTCCGCCAGCAGCTGGGCCAGCAGATGCAACTGCAGCAGTAACACCAAACTTCTCTTCCATAGCGGAAATTAGTTCGACCACATCCATTACAGACATGTCGGCTACGGCATTGATGATATCGTCTTTAGTGATAGACATAACAATTCCTACTCTTTAATAAGACCCAAATGGGCCATCTTGTTCATACATAAAGTCGGTTTAAATCGAGCCAAAAAAGGCCAATAGATTTAAGCGGCTTCCTGTTCTTTTTGATCGCGGATTGCTGAAAGTGTACGTGCCAGCTTGCTGGTTGCACCTTGCATTACGCTCATCAACTTAGCAATTGCTTCGTCGTATGTTGGCAAAGATGCCAATACGTCGATTTGATCAGCACCCATCAGGTTGCCATCAAACGCCAGTGCTTTCACTTCAAACTTACCATTAGCTTTTGCAAATTCTTTAAACAATCGGGCGCCAGCGCCTGGGTGTTCGTTAGAAAAAGCAATAATGCTTGGTCCTTTGAAACAGTCCTGCAAACACGCATAATCCGTGCCTTCTAACGCAATTTTAGCGAGAGTATTACGCACAACCCTAAGGGTTACGCCATTCTCGCGAGCTTGCTTGCGAAGAGCAGTCATGTCACCTACAGTAACGCCACGTGAATTGGCTACAACTGCAGATAGAGCACTGGTGGCTGCTTCGTTGACTTCTGCGACAATCGCTTTCTTGTCTTCGAGACCTATAGCCACGCTATTTCTCCTGGAATAATTATCCAACCCCTTATCTTTTCTTGGCTTACGCTAAATAAAGATAAGAACCTAATAACGGTGTTGGATTCAAAAATCTGAACCGGGTTCACCGTCTGCGTAGGAAGATTAAGGCTTGTCACCAAAAGGATCAAAACCACCTACGGTCTTTGACAGTCTTGTACAAGTACAAGACCCCAAAGTTTTTTTATCAAGGGCTTTAACCAACATCGCTATAGCCCTTAACGTGGCCCTTCTAAGAAGCGCCGAATGTATTAGTACTTGACCGCACCATGGTCAACTGACAGGCCTGGACCCATGGTCGTTGAGATGGTGACTTTTTTGATATAAATGCCTTTAGCAGAAGCTGGCTTCATCTTCTTTAGGTCACCCAAAAGAGTGATTAAGTTTTCTTTCACTGCATCTGCAGTGAAACCAACTTTACCCAGAGAACAATGAATAATGCCGGCCTTATCTGTGCGGTAGCGCACTTGGCCAGACTTGGCGTTCTTAACAGCTGTAGCAACATCTGGAGTTACTGTACCCACCTTAGGGTTTGGCATCAAACCACGAGGTCCAAGAACTTGACCCAACTGACCGACTACCCGCATTGCATCTGGAGTCGCAATGACCACATCAAAGTCCATCTTACCCGCTTTGATTTCTGCAGCTAAATCATCCATACCTACGATGTCTGCACCTGCTGCTGTGGCTTTTTCAACGTTCTCACCTTGGGTGAAAACAGCCACCCGAACATCTTTACCTGTACCGTTAGGAAGTACTGTAGAACCCCTCACAACCTGATCAGATTTACGTGGGTCAACCCCAAGGTTAACCGATACGTCGATTCCTTCAGCAAACTTAACAGTCGATAATTCAGACAATAGATCAACGGCAGCATTAATCTCATATACTTTGCCCAGCTCAACCTTTTCGGCGATCGCTTTAGCACGTTTAGTCATGTTCGCCATTAGTTAACACCTTCTACATTTAAGCCCATAGAACGAGCACTGCCCGCAATAGTCCGAACGGCTGCGTCCATATCAGCAGCCGTTAGGTCTTCCATTTTAACCGTTGCAATTTCTTCTAATTGCGCACGCGTGACAGTGCCCACTTTCTCTGTGTTAGGACGCGCAGATCCACTTTGAAGGCCTGCTGCCTTTTTGAGCAGCACTGCTGCTGGAGGAGTTTTAGTGATAAAGGTAAAGCTACGATCTGCGTACACTGTAATGACTACAGGTACTGGCATGCCTGCTTCCATACTCTGAGTTTGAGCATTGAAGGCTTTACAAAATTCCATGATATTAACACCATGCTGACCCAATGCTGGGCCTACCGGTGGACTTGGGTTAGCTTTACCAGCAGCAACCTGAAGCTTGATGTAGGCTTGAACTTTCTTAGCCATGATAGGTATCTCCTAATGGGTATAACGCCTTCTTTAACACTTAAATGACCACCCGCGGCAGCCTCTTATCGCCTAAAAAACAGCTTCCCTGTTCAAAAAATATTCAGCTATAACTGAATGTACAAAAACCCTGAGCACTGTTGCCAGCTTCAGGGTCAATATTGGCAGCTTAAGCTGCCAATATTCAGGCTTTTTCGACCTGAATAAATTCTAGCTCAACAGGTGTTGAGCGACCAAATATCAGTACAGCCACCCTAAGTCGGCTCTTCTCATAATTGACCTCTTCTACTGACCCATTAAAGTCTGCAAATGGCCCATCAACAACCCGAACCAATTCACCTGGCTCAAACATTGTCTTCGGTCTTGGCGCTTCAGCACCCGTCTCGACCCGCTCTAAAATAGCGTTGGCTTCACGTTCGGTGATAGGTGCTGGCCGATCTGCTGTGCCGCCAATAAATCCCATCACTCGCGGTGTTTCTTTCACCATGTGCCAAGTCTCGTCGTTCAACTCCATATTCACAAGCACGTAGCCAGGATAGAACTTGCGCTCACTGCGGCGTTTTTTACCCGCGCGCATTTCGATGACTTCTTCGGTTGGTACTAAAACATCACCAAACACATCTTGCATTTCAAAACGCTCGATGCGCTCATGCAAGGCGCGCATAACTTGCTTCTCGTAACCTGAGTATGCGTGAACCACGTACCAACGCTTTGCCATGATAATTTCCTAACTAAACTTTTTAAGCTGACTAGCCAATTAAAGACGAAACAGCCCAACTCAATAACGAATCCAGACCCCACAAAACCAGAGCCATAATCAACACGACAACCACAACTATCAAGGTTGTTTGGGTCGTTTCTTGGCGATTAGGCCAAACCACTTTACGGATTTCTTTGCGGGCTTCTCTAAAACTAACTGCGTAACCCCTGCCTTTGGCTGTCTGTAATGCTACAAACAGTGCCAGAGCTGCCAAGGCCACTAAAGCCAGCGTACGGTATAATAGGGATTGGTCGGAATATATAGAGTTACCCACAACACCAGCGGCCACTAGAGCCAGAACAAATATCCACTTTATAGTATCAAAACGCGAGTTCTGTGTAGTTGGTGTAGCGCTCATGTTGGAGCCTCTAGTTAACGGTACTTTACTCTTTGGACTATGCCATCCAAAGCACTAAAAATATGGCAGGCCAGGAGGGATTCGAACCCCCAACATTCGGTTTTGGAGACCGACGTTCTGCCGTTGGAACTACTGGCCTAGAACATCTTTTTCGCGAGAATGTTAAAAACACGCTAAAAGTATGGGACGCGTATATTAAACGTGTCCCATGTTTTATGCAAGCATTAAGAGCCTAACTGCTTGCATTTCCCCAGCTTAAATTAAGCTAGAATTTTAGCCACAACACCTGCACCAACGGTACGGCCACCTTCGCGAATAGCGAAGCGTAAACCTTCATCCATCGCAATAGGATTGATTAACTCAACCACCATTTGGATGTTATCACCAGGCATCACCATTTCTACGCCTGCTGGCAACTCACAAGCACCTGTGATGTCAGTCGTACGGAAGTAAAACTGTGGACGGTATCCCTTAAAGAAAGGAGTATGGCGTCCACCTTCGTCTTTACCTAGCACGTATACTTCAGCTTCAAACTTGGTGTGTGGAGTGATTGAACCAGGCTTAGCAAGAACTTGACCACGTTCCACGTCTTCACGCTTAGTACCCCGTAGTAGAACACCCACGTTCTCACCTGCACGACCTTCATCAAGCAACTTACGGAACATCTCAACACCCGTACAAGTCGACTTAGTTGTGTCCTTAATACCGATCATTTCTACGTCGTCACCAACGTTAACGATGCCACGCTCAATACGGCCAGTCACTACAGTACCACGGCCTTGGATTGAGAATACATCTTCAATAGGCATCAAGAAGTTGCCATCAATGGCACGCTCTGGTTGCGGGATGTAGCTGTCTAACGCCTCAACTAACTTACGTACTGCAGTAGAACCCATTTCGTTTGCGTCTTCGCCATTCAATGCCATTAAGGCAGATCCTGGGATGATGGGCGTGTCGTCACCTGGGAATTCGTACTCGTCTAACAACTCACGAAGTTCCATTTCAACAAGCTCTAGCATCTCTGCGTATTCTTCTGAGTCTGCACCGCCACAATCTTCAGCTAGCAAGTCAGCTTTGTTTAAGAACACAACGATAAAAGGTACACCTACTTGACGTGACAAAAGGATGTGCTCACGCGTCTGAGGCATAGGGCCGTCAGTCGCACCACATACTAGAATAGCGCCGTCCATCTGCGCCGCACCAGTGATCATGTTCTTCACATAGTCAGCGTGTCCAGGACAGTCAACGTGGGCGTAATGACGCTCCTCAGAATCATACTCAACGTGTGAAGTGGCGATGGTGATACCACGCTCGCGCTCTTCAGGTGCGTTGTCAATTTGAGCGAAGTCTTTTAGTTCTCCACCAAAAGCTTCTGCACAAACACGAGTCAATGCAGCAGTTAATGTAGTTTTACCATGGTCAACGTGACCAATGGTGCCGACGTTTACGTGCGGCTTATTTCTTTCAAACTTTTCCTTAGCCATGATAGCCTCCGACAATGGGCGGCCAATGAGCCGCGCTAAGTTAAAAAATGCAACTGTACCCACGTATTGAGTAAACTGCAGATAACAAGAAGGGTAGATACATTGCTATATCTACCCTTCAAAATATAATGTGCCCCCTTGTCTACCTGACAATGGAGCTCTAGGGCGGAATTGAACCGCCGACCTCACCCTTACCAAGGGTGCGCTCTACCCCTGAGCTACTAGAGCTTATAACGCACTAACTGGCTCTAAATAGCCTTCAAATTATTCACTAATAAAAGCGAATTTTGCTCAATATGGAGCGGGTAGCGGGAATCGAACCCGCATCTACAGCTTGGAAGGCTGCAGTAATAGCCATTATACCATACCCGCAAAGAATGGTGGTGGGAGGTGGATTCGAACCACCGAAGCTTTCGCGTCAGATTTACAGTCTGATCCCTTTGGCCACTCGGGAACCCCACCTTTAAAATTCTTTATCAGGAACTGGTGCCGGCACGAGGAGTCGAACCCCGGACCTACTGATTACAAGTCAGTTGCTCTACCGTCTGAGCTATACCGGCTAAATTGCCTGTGCCCCTGAACTCAGGAGGGGCGTATAATACTGAACGTATTAGTAGGATGCAAGCATGAATGATGATTTTATTAAAGTTTTTCAGTGTTTAACCAAGCCGGCCACTCGTGCTAAGCCATCTAATACCAGTTCTTCTAAATAAGGCAGGTCAAGCTCCCCAGCAATGGCCATAGCATCACCCCCACAAAGCAGTATCTCATAGCCTGAAGCTTGAGCGTCTTTGATTAAACCCCCGACCCCATAATGAACCATTTGTTGGCAACCTGCTGACACAGCCGGGCCTGTAGCCGTCCCTGGCTCAGTGGACTCCACAACTGCATGAGTGACATTAATCTGTGCCGTATCATGCACCAAAGCCTGTCTCATCAATTTAGTGCCAGGCATGATGTAGCTACCTTCATGCTGGCCCTCAGCACTCACATAGTCGAAGGTGATCGCACTGCCACAATCCACTATGCAAACAGCCTTGCGAGTATGCTGTCTTGCCGCGATCATGGCCAACCATCGATCCACACCCAATTGTTTTGGCTGCTCATAACCATTGCGTAGATCTTGCCACTGATGTTGGGTCGTCATTTGCTGACATGGAATATTTTTTTGTTGCGCCCAAGCTTCCAGGCATAGACCTATTTCAACCACTGCAACACTGGCCCAATACAATGCGCCTACTTCATCTGGCAAGCAGGCCTGCAATTGCGTCAGGTTGATATCTCTTACTAACATGACACCAGAACGCTGTACCACACCCTGCTCTTGCAGCCGCCACTTAAGGCGTGTGTTTCCACAGTCAATCAGTAAGTCAGTCATGTCGACCTCTCTTGGGAGGGTGTATGGGGTCTCAACAACGGCCTCAAACTAATTTCGCCACCACTATAGGTAGTGACTGCACCATCATGTTCGATCATTAGTGCCCCCACTGAATCCACCCCTCGGCAGACCCCCTCAACGATTCGACTGGGCAGCAAAAGTTGGACCTTTTTATCCTGATAATAATGACACTGCTGCCACTCATCACGCACGGTTACAAAACCATATTGCACAAACCGCTGTAGATACTGATGCAAATGCAGGAGCGTTTGTGCCACTAAATCATTACGGTTTAACTGATAGCCTAACTGCTTTAAGCTGACCCAGGGTTGATCAATGGTTTTATGCTCAGTTAAGTGGACATTAAGACCAATACCAATCACCACATGACAGGGGCCTGTGGCATCGCCACGCATCTCCAGCAGAATACCAGCCAGCTTGCGATCATCGACCAGCACATCGTTGGGCCATTTGAGTTTTACCAAACCCACACCTAAGTCAGTTAATGCGCGTTTTAGAGCCAACCCAACTACTAAACTCAATCCCTCTAGGGCGGTCGCACCGCCAACAAAGTCCCAACCCAGTGATAATGCAATATTTTGACCAAACGGCGAATGCCATTGGCGGCCTAAACGTCCTCGTCCTGACGTTTGTACTTCAGCCAGCACCACCTCACCATGAATAGATCCTTGGTGCTGGCGTTGCATTAAAGTTTCATTAGTGGAGGCAAGGGACATGTGCAACTGCACATTAAAAGCAGGGTTTAGGATGGGCAATTGACGCTGGATAGCTTCAACATCTAGTAAGTCGAGACCACCCGCAATCCGATAGCCACGGCCTCGTACACGATGTAATTTAACGCCTAGTGCTTCCACGCCTTTGAGCTGCTTCCAGACAGCAGCTCGGCTCATATTAAGGTGATGCCCTAGGGCAGTACCTGAGTGAAACTCGCCATCAGCTAGTAGGTGTAATAATTGATTAAGGCTCGTCAGCGACATAGGTATCGCACCATCACTGCGCTCCTCATTATGGTGAGGGAGAGTAAGCTCATCGCAGTGATTCTAAACATTACTTCTTTTTAGCCTTTTTCTTAGCTTTATTGACGTGCTTCACTAAACGCTGTTTCTTAGTGATTTGGCGCTGAGACAATTGGTTCTTTTTGCCATCAAATGGGTTATCACTCGTGCGAAATTCGAAGCGCACTGGCGTACCACGAATTTTAAGTACCTTAATAAATTTGTTTTCTAGGTACCGCTTGTAAGTGGTGGGCAAGGCATTGGTTTGGTTGCCATGCACAATAAATAACGGTGGATTAGAGCCGCCAAGGTGGGCGTAACGTAACTTAATTCTGCGACCATGCACAAGCGGTGGCTGATGGTCTAGAATGGCATCCTCAAGTAAAGTGGTTAACTTGTTAGTGCTCCACTTAGTAAAGGCACAATCGTGCGCCTCCTCAACAGATTGGTATAAATCACCCACACCAGAGCCATGCAGGGCTGAGATAAAGTGAATGCGGGCAAACTTAGCAAACTCTAAGCGGGCCTGCAACTCATGCTTAACATGAGCTTTGTCGTCCACAGTCATGCCATCCCACTTATTAACTGCAATCACTAGAGCGCGACCCGCATCAATAACAAAACCTAACAAGTGCATATCTTGCTCAGTCAGGCCTTCATGAGCGTCAACCACTAACACCACAACATGGGCATCTTTAATGGCTTGCAAAGTTTTAACAATGGAAAATTTTTCTACTGTTTCTTTGACACTGCGACGCCGACGCACCCCCGCCGTATCAATCAAGGTATAGGGCTTGTCGTTACGCCGATAAGGAATGTAGATACTGTCACGAGTAGTGCCTGCTTCGTCGAACACCACCACTCGGTCTTCTCCTAACATGCGATTCACTAAGGTGGATTTACCTACATTGGGTCGCCCGACCACACCGATTCGAATGCCACCTTCCGTTTCAGACGGAAAACCCTCATCTTCTGGAAAAGGAGCCAACACATCTTCAATGAGTTGGCTGACGCCTCGCCCGTGGGACGCTGCAATAGCGCGGGGCATACCCTCTAGTCCTAGACCATAAAAATCGCCCATGGCCACATCAGCATCAATGCCGTCAGTCTTATTTACCACCAAATAAGCTGGCTTATTACAGCGGCGCAAGTGATCAGCAATTAATTCATCGGAAGGATTAAGGCCTGCTTTACCATCGACCAAAAACAATACGGCATCAGCTTCTTCAATGGCCAGCAAAGACTGTTCGGCCATCACCTGATCAATACCCGCCTCATCACCGCTGATTCCTCCTGTATCGATGACAAGATAGTCCCTTTCACCTGTTTTACCTTCACCATACTTACGGTCACGAGTGAGACCCGGAAAATCAGCAACTAAAGCATCACGGGAACGGGTTAAGCGGTTGAAAAGTGTGGATTTACCCACATTAGGACGCCCAACAAGGGCAATTACGGGATTCATAAATAAACCAATTATTTCAAGCCTAGACGCATAAGACGTCCATCGAAGCTGAGTAAGAAAATATTATCCTGATAGTGTTGACTGCCAAGCTGAGCGCTTTTGACCGCCATTTTTTGACGGCCTACAAAATCACCATCACTAAGCTGGAGCACATGAGCATAACCTTGCGCATCAATGACTAATGCTTGACCAGCGAACGCCATAGGGGCAGACAATGAGCGATATTTAAGGTCACTATTCTGCCACAGCACATGGCCACGTTGCCGATCATAGGCCAGCACAGTGTCCTCAGCATCAACGACAAGAATTGCATCACCTGCGATCACTGTGCCAGTGGCACTGGACAGGGGATGTTGCCACATAGTGGTTCCTGTTAACGCGTCAATGGCAGCAATTTTGCCTTGATAACTAGTCACGAAAAGCATGTTATCCACCAAACTTAACATGCCATCTACATCCACTAAACGCTCGATCTCTGAGCGGCCTTTAGCATCTCCAATACTCTTTTGCCAGACCACACTACCTAGCTCATTATCTAGAGCAACTAACTGACCACTAGCGAAGCCAGCATAGGTATAGCGTTCATTAATTAGAGGCGTACTGGTGCCACGCAGGGTTAAACTGGGAAGACTGGCTGTATAAGACCATTGAAACTTTCCATCTTCAATAGCATAAGCACTGACTTTTCCATCAACTGTTTGCACCACCACAATATTGCTATTGGCTTGCGGCGCCGCTAGAGCTTCACTTGGAGTGTTCACCTGCCAGATAATCGCCCCATCAACGCGACTCACCGCAACTAATTTACCGCTTTGAGTAGCCACGAATAACTGTTGGTTTATGTGGCCTACTCCCGCAGTCAATGGCTCAGCAAGGTCTATTTTCCAATTGACTTCGCCCGTCTCTAAATTGAAAGACCCTAAGTGCTGCCCTGACGCCGCAAAAATATCATTTTCTGATATCACAGGCTGCATCACTGAAGTGCTCTTGTTGTCCCCTTTTCCCACAGATACAGACCATTGTTCTGCCAGCTGCAACTGAGGTTTGATGTCATTTAAAGCTGTGGGCTCTGGCAGATTGCTGCCAGATGAAGAACAGGCGCTAACCACTATCAAAGTTAAACAGCTAATAAATAGCTTCAACGCTCTAGCAATCATATTAACATTCCTAAACTGCTCATTGATCTTGGACCCCGAGGCATCAGTGTACTTATTGCGCAAGGTTGTCCAGTTTAAGACCTAACAATGGATTGTTTGTACCACTGGTTACGGCCAATAAAGAAGCTTCCGTATAGGCTGCACGCGCAGCATCTAAGTCCCCTTGAGCAACTAACAAATCACCCCGAGTTTCTAACCGACCTAACTGCCATGCATCATCAGCATCGACCAATAAAGCTAGCGCTTTATCGTATTGATTTTGTGCACCTAGCAACTTGGCCAAACGAAGCGTGGCTAACGTCCTAACTTCCTCATCACCTTGCTGGGCGATGATCCACTCTAGCTCAGTGGTTGCTGCAGCCAAATTACCTTCTTGAACTTCAACCCTAGCCATCATAAGTGCTGCAAATTGAGCGTAAGTACTGGCACTAAATTCTTTTTTAAGTAGATCACTGTTGTAGCGTATTTCTGCTATTTCAGTTTCTCCCAATTGACCCGCAGGAGCGCTCGTCATTAACTGTTGAAAGTAAACACTGGCTAATTCTGACTCACTAGTCTGATGGTCTTGGTAAGCATTCCAACTCAACACACCCCCCACAGACACGGCAATCGTTAGTATGAGTGATTTGCCATTTTCTTGCCACCAGCGCTTCAGCGCTTCTACTTGTTCTTCTTCTGTCTTCATTTCGGCCACAACCAAAAACTCCTTTATGCTGCTTAGTAGTATTTATTGAGTAAGTTCCACGACATGCGCTAAAACTTGATCTAAAGATATGCTGCGCTGCTCACTTTGTCCTTGTAATGGTTTAATTTGAATTTGACCTAAAGCCAACTCATCTTCACCCATAATAAGCACCAGTTTAGCACCACAACGATCTGCTTTTTTCATCTGATTTTTGAGACTGCCACCACCACAATGCCACAGCACACGCAAACCAGGAATGTCGGTACGTAATTGTTCGGCCAACTGCATGGTGCGCATGCTTGCAGCATCACCCATATGAGCGAGGTAAACATCTGCTTGCTGGCCAAGACCTGCAGGTTCTTGTTGCATTTCTTGCAACAACAAAATCATGCGCTCTACACCCATGGCCCATCCTACCGCAGGCGTGGGCTTGCCACCTAACTGCTCGATCATGCCATCATATCGACCACCACCACATACGGTACCTTGAGCGCCCAATTTATCAGTCACCCATTCAAATACTGTTTTACAATAGTAGTCTAAACCTCTGACCAAGCGCGGATTAAGCTCGTAACTAATGCCTGCAGCATCTAACAATGCACATAAGCGCTCAAAATGTATTCTAGAATCATCGTCTAAATAGCCATAAAATTCAGGTGCGCCATCGAGTACCGCTTGGGTGTTAGCATTTTTACTGTCCAATACTCGCAGCGGGTTAGTGCTAACTCGACGTTGACTGTCCGCATCTAACAAGTGCATATTCACTTGCAAAAATGCCACCAGGTCAGTGCGATAAGTGGCCCGAGCCGCTGCACTTCCTAAAGTGTTCAACTGCAAGGTTACCGCATCTTGCAGACCTAACTGACGCCACAAACGCCCAGTCATTATAATGAGTTCAGCATCGACCTCGGGGCCATCCAAGCCATACGCTTCGGCACCAAACTGGTGAAACTGCCGCTGACGCCCTTTTTGTGGGCGCTCATAACGAAACATAGGGCCGTGATACCACAGCCGCTGCACTTGGTTATAGGTTAAGCCATGCTCCTGAGCCGCGCGCACACAAGATGCTGTGCCTTCTGGCCTCAAGGTCATATTATCGCCATTGCGATCGGCAAAGGTGTACATCTCTTTTTCCACCACATCAGTGGCTTCACCGATAGAGCGACAAAACAAATCCGTTTTTTCAGCGATCGGCATACGAATTTCTTGATAACCGTATTGGTCAAAGACCAGCTTTACTTGTGCTTCAAAAAACTGCCATAAAGGCGTTTCAGATGGCAATATATCGTGCATGCCACGGATGGCTTTTATAGACGCCAAAATGTGTTCCTTATTTAATGGGGGTGTCGCTAACTAAGATAGAGCTATTTACTCAAAGTAAGACGTGCAATATCCTTTCGAGTATGTGGTTTTAAGTCAATGACCTCATCATTAAATGTCATCTGAGTCACACCAGAAGAACGGCCCAGCAATATTTCTATTGGCGCAGTGACAACTTGTTCAATGGTCGAACCTGAAGCATATAAGTCCGACAATATCATCTTGCCATTACCGTCTTTAATCTCTACCCAACAGTCTTTGTCAAACGCCATCATAAGCAGGGCTTCATTTGGCCCCAGCGCTGCAACATCTGCAGCCCCTGTAGACTCTTCTGTTTGGGCCACTGCTGGCACTGCGATTGTTTCTGGGTTCAGTGCAGATGAATCACTAACATCACTCATTTCAGGGCTTACTGATACAGCTTCGGTCAGAGCAGTCACTACCGGTTTAACAGCCACTATTTCAGCTACATCCAATGCTTGAGCTGGCGCCTCTGTGGCTGCTGTTTGATCGTCAGATACCTCAGATACCGTAGTCCCCACTTCAATTGGGTTGGCCGCGAGTAATCCCATGTCCGAACTATTATCATCTTCCCCAAGACTTTCAACAACAGGCTCGGTTACAGTGTTTGACAGCGTTACATTATTTAATCGCTGGAGCATTGACCCACCGTTTTGATGTTGCCACCATAAAACTGAGGCGACCACCAAACCAATGACAAAAATAATTGAGATTAACTTCACCCAAGTATCACCGGGTTTACTTTGCTGGCCCAACTGGTGGACGCCTGGCATGGGCTTTTTGTTTTGGTTTGGTACCCCGTATACGGCATCAAACTCAGCTACTAGGGCCTGACCATCCAGACCTAAATGACGAGCATATGAACGAATGTACCCCCGAGCAAAGAGAGAACTTGGAATGATGTCAAAGTTACTTTCTTCAAGCGCATCGATAACTTTTGATGTTAAGTGTAAGTCGCGCGCAACTTCTTTTTGCGAATAGCCACGCTCTTCGCGAGCCTCGCGCAATAAATGACCAGGAAAGCCACGCACTTCACCGTCTAATTCTGGCTGGTCCTGCATACCTAATAATTCCACATCGTTCACTATCCGATCCTTTTATTGTTTTAGGAGGCTGGTTTCATGCACATCACCACGCCTTTTTACTCTGCTATACGCCTATCATAGCGCTGATTTTTGGACACTACCAGCATGGGTAAGTTCCTTGACTAAATTTGCTTAGCTTCAATACGGGCTGCATGGGCTGCACTGCGCCGCGTACGGTCTTTGACCTGCCCCACAAGTTGCCCACAGGCGGCGTCAATATCGTCGCCTCGAGTCGATCTAATAGTGGTGATAATGCCTGATTTTGCCATGATACGCTGAAATGCTTCAATTTGCGGTCTTGGGCTACGACGGTAATCTGATCCAGGAAACGGGTTAAACGGGATAAGATTCAATTTACAGGGCACCCGCTTAAGCACTTGGGCAAGCTCACGGGCATGCTTGGGCTGATCATTGATACCATCGATCATGGTGTATTCCATGGTGATGACTCGTTTGTCTGTTAGGTTTTCTAAATAGCGGTTACAGGCATCTAACAAAGCCTCAATATTATATTTTTTATTCACCGGCACCAGCTCATCGCGCAATAAATCATTAGGAGCGTGCAAAGAAATGGCTAGGGACACATCAGTGATTTGACTCAAACGATCGATAGCAGGCACTACGCCTGCCGTACTCAGGGTTACGCGACGCTTGGATAGATTATAGGCATTATCATCCATCATTAGGGCAATGGCAGGAGTCACACTATCAAAATTAAGCAGAGGTTCACCCATGCCCATAAAGACAACGTTGGTGACTCTTCTGGGTCCGTTTGGATCCACTGGGCCAAAGGACTTAATGGCAATACGCAATTGGCCAATAATTTCGGCCGCAGTTAGGTTGCGGTTGAACCCTTGTTTGCCCGTTGAACAAAAGCTACAGTCCAAAGCACAGCCGACCTGAGATGACACACACAGAGTCGCTCGGTCACCATCAGGAATAAGCACCATCTCAACCTTGTTACCACCGGAGACACCAATGACCCATTTGCGGGTCCCATCTTTTGAATCACCACGATACAGCACTTCAGGTTCTATAATTTCAGCACTTAGGGTTAGTTTTTCACGCAGCTTTTTACTCACATTGCTCATGCTTTCAAAGTCGTCTGCACCAAACTGATGGATCCATTTCATCACTTGAACTGCCCGAAACTTCGGCTCGTCCATGGTTTTGAAAAAGGCTTCCATTTGCGTTTGGGAAAACCCCAAAATATTTATTTTCGTGCTAACTTCGGACATTTTAAGACCTGTAAACATTACCTAATTTTGCGTCACCATTTTGATGGTCTAAACGCAATGCGGCGTTCACAAAGAACGCCGCACGTTGCAAGCTGGGCTAGCGGCTAAACATCCGCCTAAGCAATATCAGCCTACGTTAAGCCAACTCAATTAGCTACCGAAGAAGTAAGCAATTTCGCGGGCGGCTGACGTCGTTGAGTCTGATCCATGAACTGCGTTTGCATCTATGGATTCTGCAAAGTCACAACGAATTGTGCCTGCAGCTGCTTCTTGTGGGTTAGTTGCACCCATTAGATCACGGTTTTTGTTCACTGCACCTTCACCTTCAAGAACCTGCACAACCACAGGGCCAGAGGTCATAAATGCAACCAAGTGACCAAAAAATGGTCGCTCGCTATGCTCAGCATAAAAGCCTTGGGCTTCAGCCTCAGACAATTGCTTCATTTCCATACTGACAACTTTAAGGCCGTTAGTTTCAAAACGAGAAACGATTTTGCCGATTACATTTTTTGCTACAGCATCAGGCTTGATGATGGACAGAGTGCGTTCTACCGCCATGGTATTCTCCAAACAGTGGGACCCATTAAATGGGTTAATATTAAAAAAGCAAAATCGTATTCAACGATACGACAATTTTGACCGCGTGATTATACGCTGTATCGAACTTCTTTAATAGACTGCTTGACGCTAATCCAATTCATCAATCCATGCGGTCTGAATCGCTTCTAAAATCTTTTCCCCACAGCGTTTAGGGTCGTCATTAAAGTCGGGTAAGGCCATGACCCACTCCATTAAATCGGTGAACCTCACTAGGCGCGGATCCACATCTGGATGGGCTTCATATAACTCAATCGCTATATCAAGGGTATCTGTCCATAACATACTCATAAAAACTTCCCCATATATCTAGCAGCCTTAATGCGCTTCAGAGACTATGTTAATCGTGTACTTTGGAATTTCCACTACTAAATTGTCTTCGGCAATAACCGCCTGACAACTGAGTCTAGAGTCTGGCTCTAAACCCCAAGCCTTATCTAACATGTCATCTTCTAATTCATCAGATTCAATCATTGAATCAAAGCCTTCACGCACAACGACATGACAAGTGGTGCAGGCACATGATTTCTCACAAGCGTGTTCGATATCGATACCATTAGCCTTAGCTGCGTCTAAAATAGTCTGCCCCTCAGGGGCTTCAAACACCTGCCCCTCTGGACAAAGTTCAGCATGAGGCAAAATAATAATTTGTGGCATGTACGTTAGCTCCTAAGCTCACTACAATTATGGCCAGCTGGGTTACAGCTGATCTACAGACTTACCCGCAAGGGCCCGTTTAATACTGTCATCCATACGCATCGCTGCATAGGCATCACTGGCCTTAGCCATAATTTCAATTTGTTTAGCGATGGCATGATGGTCTTGGCCATTGCGTACCACGACTAATTGCTCCATTTGGGTGACGATAGCCTGCTGTTCTGACGCCGTAAGAAGACGTTCAGCATCTTCAGCAAGAGCCATAGTCACCGCTTCTAAAAGACGATCAGCCTCCACTTGCTGTTCACGCAAACTGCGGGCACTGCGATCGTCTTCCACATTGGTCCAACTGGCTTTAATCATGTCTGCAATTTGCAAGTCAGACAAGCCATAAGAGGGCTTGACTTGCACCGACGCCGCCACACCAGAAGTTAACTCACGGGCGCTCACCTCTAGCAAACCATCGGCATCCACCTGAAATGTCACTCGAATTTTGGCCGCGCCTGCCGCCATTGGAGGAATACCACGAAGGTCAAAACGAGACAAAGAACGACAATCTTGAACCAGTTCACGCTCACCTTGCAACACATGAATCGCCATGGCTGTTTGACCATCTTGATAAGTTGTAAATTCTTGAGCACGGGCCACAGGTATGGGGGTATTGCGGTCAATGACCCGCTCCACTAGTCCGCCCATCGTTTCCAAGCCTAAGGATAGGGGCAACACATCAAGCAAGAGTAATTCTTCACCACTTTGATTACCCGCCAACACATCAGCCTGACGCGCTGCGCCCAGGGCGACCACTCGGTCTGGATCAATGTCTGTTAGTAACGGTTGCTGAAATAATTCACTCACCCGTTCTTGCACCCTTAAACTGCGAGTTGATCCTCCCACCATGACGATTCGCGAAATCCCATCAATCGTCACTTTAGCATCTCTTAAGGTACGTTTGGTGGCTTTAATCGCTTTATCAATAATTGGATCTAACAATAGGTTCATCTGTTCACGGGTCAGTTCTATGTCAGCAAAGTCTGCGCCACCTGGCCAACCACTAAAGGACATTTGAGTCGTTTGCTTATGACTTAATAATTCTTTGCCTGCTCTAGCAAGGCGCAGTAAAAAACGCTGTTGTGCTAAATCTAGTTGAGCCGGTATCTGCCTTTGATGACGCATCCATTCAGCCAAGGCATGGTCAAAATCATCACCACCTAAGGCAGAATCACCACCGGTCGCCAGCACTTCAAATACACCCTGCTCCATGCGCAGTATCGAGATATCAAACGTACCTCCACCTAAATCGAATACGGCAATAGTGCCTTGCTCTTGCTGATCCTGCTCCAAACCATAGGCCACTGCGGCCGCAGTAGGCTCATTGAGCAGACGCAACACCTGAATACCCGCTAATTGAGCCGCATCTTTGGTGGCCTGGCGCTGCGCGTCATCAAAGTAAGCTGGCACAGTAATCACGGCGCCCACCAATTCGCCACCTAAACTACTCTCTCCACGCTGCACTAACGCCCGGAGGATATCAGCAGAAACCTGCACTGGGCTTTTTAGCCCTGATACCGTATTAATCAGGGGCATGCCTTGATCACACGCTTCAAACAAATAGGGCATGTTTTCACCCAGACGTTTGACGTCTTCAATACCGCGACCCATTAAACGCTTAACCGACATTACCGTATTGGCAGCATCGTCGACTAGATAAGATTGAGCTTTAATGCCAACTTGGGGCAACTCATCAGCCAAATACCGCACCACAGAAGGCAGTAAATGCTCACCTCGACTATTAGGCAAGGTCTCTACTTGCCCGCTACGAACACTTGCTACTAACGAGTGGGTGGTCCCAAGATCTATACCTACGGCAAGTTTTCGCTGATGAGGTTTGGCACTTTGACCGGGCTCTGCAATTTGCAACAAGGCCATGTATATATTCCTTAATCGAGCAATACACCCTCGAGGGTATTTAATTGCTGCTGTAACTTAACGATAAACTGGAGTTTACGCACTGCGGTTTCAGCCGCTTCAAACTGTGCCGAGCTATAGGCCTGAGCAAATTCAGTCTCTAATTGACTAGCCTGAGTCTGCAACTCAAATGCCATAGTGTCCATTTCAGTTTCTGGATCTTGCGCCTGATGCATATCTTCTAGACGCTCTTGCTGCTCAATTTGTTGCAACAGGAAATCCAGAGGCATGCTGGTATTAGTTGGCACTAGTGGGTCCATACCATGAAGTTGCAACAGGTAAATGCCACGTTTTAATGGTTCAATTAAGGTGGCATAGGCTTGATTCAAATAGGCAGTAATTTGCACTGCCTGCCTCTGATCACTATCTGGTTGGGATACAAACCGATCTGGATGATGCTGCTGCTGAAGGTGTCGGTGAGCTTGGCGCAGACCATCAAGGTCAATGGCAAAGTCACGCGACAGCCCATAGCAAGAAAAAAAATCTTGGCTAATATCCATAGAATTGGGTCACCAAAGGCCGACTATACGTTAAAGCTTTCACCACAACCACATTCACTTTTCGAATTAGGATTATTGAATTGAAAACCTTCATTAAGACCTTCTTTGGCATAATCCAGTTCAGTACCATCAAGATACAACAAGCTTTTTGGATCAATGACTACTTTCACGCCCTTGCTATCAAATATCGCATCATCTGCAGAGATTTTATCAACAAACTCAAGAATGTAAGCCATACCGGAACAACCTGTGGTACGCACACCTAAACGCACACCCTCACCTTCGCCACGATTCGCTAAATAGCTTGTGACATGATCAGCAGCTGCTTGGGTAATGGTAATGGCCATGATGCCCTCCTCCTAAAATACTCAATAACGCCAGAGCGTTATTGCTTGCTCTTATAATTTACAATGGCGGCTTTAATCGCATCTTCAGCTAATACAGAGCAATGAATTTTTACCGGCGGCAAGGCCAGCTCTTCAGAGATGTTGGAATTACGGATTTCACCCGCTTGATCCAGGGTCATGCCCTTCATCCATTCGGTGACCAATGAGCTTGACGCAATAGCCGAACCACAACCATAAGTCTTAAACTTAGCGTCCTCAATGATACCTGCATCATTCACTTTAATTTGCAGACGCATAACGTCGCCACAGGCTGGAGCTCCAACCATACCGGTTCCAACGTGCGCATCTGTTTCATCCATTTTTCCCACGTTGCGTGGATTTTCGTAATGGTCTAAAACCTGTTCGCTATATGCCATGTTACTCACCTCTCTATCTAATTTATTGGCTCACAGTGGTTCAACCACTGCACCTGTTATGTATTCTTGACTAGACTTTTTACAGTAGAGCGGATTACGCTCTAATTAATGTGCAGCCCACTGCACAGTGTCCAAGTCAACTCCGTCTTTGTACATGTCCCACAAAGGCGATAGTTCACGCAACTTATTAACCGCATTGAGAGACAAAGCGATGGCTTCATCAATGTCGGCTTCAGTGGTAAAACGGCCAATGCTAAAGCGAATCGAACTATGGGCTAGCTCATCATTCATACCCAAGGCACGCAACACATAAGAAGGTTCTAGGCTAGCCGAAGTACATGCTGAGCCTGACGATACGGCCAACTCACGCAAAGACATGAGCAAGGACTCTCCTTCTACAAAGTTGAAACTAATGTTCGCATTACCCGCCACACGCTGAGTAGCATGACCGTTCATATAGACTTCTTCCATATCTTTAACGCCATTCCATAAACGCTGCCCCAACTTTTGGATGCGCGCATTATCAGCGGCCATCTCTTCTTGGGCAATCGCAAAGGCAGCACCCATACCCACAATTTGGTGAGTTGCTAAGGTTCCGGAGCGCATGCCACGCTCATGGCCACCACCATGGATCTGAGCTTCTAGACGCACCCGTGGCTTACGACACACGTACAAGGCCCCGACCCCCTTGGGGCCATAAGTTTTGTGAGCCGAGAATGACATCAAATCCACTTTTGCTGTGGCCAAATCAATGGCAATTTTACCCGTGCTTTGAGCCGCATCAACGTGGAACAATACCTTGTTAGCACGCGTTACTTCGGCAATCGCTGCAATATCTGTGATCACACCAATTTCATTATTCACATGCATTAACGACACTAAAATAGTATCTTCACGCAGCGCGTCAGCAACTTGCTCGGGACTAATTAAACCATCTGGCGTGGGATTTAAGTAAGTCACTTCAAACCCTTCACGTTCAAGCTGACGACAGGTGTCTAACACCGCCTTGTGTTCAATTTTAGAGGTAATAATGTGCTTACCTTTTTTGTGGTAAAAATGTGCCACACCCTTAATCGCAAGATTATTTGACTCAGTAGCACCAGAAGTCCACACAATTTCTCGTGGGTCAGCATTAATTAAATCAGCGACTTGACGGCGCGCATTTTCGACCGCCTCTTCAGCCTGCCAACCATATACATGAGAGCGTGACGCTGGGTTGCCAAAGTTACCCTCTTGCGTTAAACAATCGCACATCAGTTTGGCAACCCTAGGGTCTACGGGTGTGGTTGCTGAATAGTCTAAAAAAATAGGCAATTTCATGTATCTTCTCCACTGTTCGAAACAGCTATTAGTCAATTCTAAAAACAGGTAATTCTATACTCACTCACTGACAAAATTGAGTAATTCTGCAGCATGTGCTTGTCTGATCTGGCCTTGGCTAGAGGCTTGTGCATCGCCATTTTTCACTAAACTGGCTAAGCTAATACTATTCAAAAATGAGTGAATTTGGTCACTCAAGTCAGTCCATAAATCGTGTGTTAGACACCGGCTACCCGCTTGGCAGTTTTCGGTGCCCCGACAACCAGTGGCGTCAACGGCCTCATTTACCGCTTCAATCACCTGTGCCACAAAAATACTTTCAGCACCCCGACTGAGACAATACCCACCCCCAGGACCTCTGACACTTTGCACTAGACCTTGACGCCGTAGCTTGGAAAACAGCTGTTCCAAATACGACAGTGAGATCACTTGCCGCTCTGAAATATCAGCCAAGCTGATCGGCTTATCAGACGCATGGATCGCAAGATCTAACATGGCAGTCACCGCATAACGACCTTTCGTAGTGAGCTTCATTGGAGCGCCTGTAATTTAGTGGTGCACCATTTTACTAAAACCCGACTAAATTAGTCAAGTATTAAAGCGGCCCCATTAATAGTGTGTTTTATCAGTGCTTTTCGTCACTGGAATCAATGGCTGCCTCAAAATCTGCCACGTTTAGGGTAGGCAGGGTCTCATCTATATAACTCGCATCAAGCTCTTTCATTTTAGCAGCCATGCAGTGTAATTTTTTATCGACTGCTTGCATGTGGTCCAAAATCGCTGCTAAGGATTTAGCCACTGGATCAGGCAGGTCTGAACTCATGCCATAAGCGTCAAACTTTTCTGCTAGGTCTTGACGTAACTTTTGTTCAGCCTCACTCGGGCGCTCAATAATGCGCCCAGGAATACCCACCACCGTGGCATTGGCTGGCACCGCTTTGGTGACCACGGCATTGGAGCCAACACGGGCATTTTTACCCACCTCAAACGGCCCCAATATCTTCGCGCCTGCACCCACAACCACACCATCATTGAGGGTCGGGTGACGCTTACCTTTATCCCAAGTTGTGCCACCTAAAGTCACACCATGATACAGAGTCACATCATCGCCAATAATAGCCGTTTCTCCAATCACAACACCCATGCCATGATCAATAAAAAACCGATTGCCTATTTGCGCCCCAGGGTGAATCTCAATCCCTGTGAACCAACGGGTGATCGTTGACAAATACCGCGCTAGCCACTTGAGGCCCAAGGTCCAAAAACTATGAGCAATCCGATGCATAAGTAAGGCGTGAAGGCCAGGGTAACAGGTCAAAACCTCAACAAAGTTTCGAGCCGCAGGGTCACGGTGAAACACAGAAGCGATATCCTCTTTTAAATGTCTAAACATGACCAGAATCCTCATTAAAAGGGCTAGAACTAACACTTTGTCCAGGCATCTAAGATGCTATTTGGACAGGTTGTCTGCGTTATGGAGCTTATATGAAATCTATATGGTGACTAACGTGGTTTTTTCAACGTGCGCTGAATCGCCGTCAAAATACCTCGCATGATATTATGCTCGATACGATCCATACGCACCCGCACATACAATCGGCGCAGGCGCGCCATTAACTGACGCGGGTTTTCTGGGTCTAAGAACTCGACCTCCACTAACGTTTCTTGCATGTGCTCAAATAGCTTTTCCATTTGGTCATTGGTTGCCAACTCTTCATCCCACTCAGTACCCCAAATGGGTGTGGGCCCTTCTCCTTTATTTACCGCCAACAGCGCCATGCGCAATTCATAGGTGATCACTTGTACTGCAGCAGCTAGGTTGAGGGAGCTAAAGTCTTCGTGGGAAGGGATATTGACATGACAATTACATAACTGTAATTCATCATTGGTGAGGCCTCGGTCTTCACGCCCAAACACAAAAGCAACCTCATGTTTTGGTAGTTCAGACAGTGCTTGTGCTGCCGTTTGTCTTGGGTCTAATAAAGGCCATGGAATATTGCGACTGCGCGCGCTAGTGCCCACAACTAAGCCACACCCTTCGATGGCTTGCGCTAAGGTGTTGACCACTCGCGCGTTAGCCAAAACATCCTTTGCACCCGCTGAACGGGCATCCGCTTTGCCACTTGGAAATTCTTGTGGATCCACCAATACCAAGTTGTGAATACCCATGTTTTTCATCGCTCGAGCCACCCCACCAATATTGCCAGGATGTGAGGTATTTACTAAGACAATGCGCGCATTGGCCATTAAATTTTGCATGAAAGCAGCTAACCTAAAAAGTGAATAAATATTGAAGACAGGATAATAGCGATATTCCGCCATTTTGTCGTGTTTTGAGAGCAATTCTCCAGCCACAGCTGGGTTTTTTTAGTCCTTTTTTGCTATACTGCGCGCCGTCGACGCGATTGCGTCCTGTTCTTTATAAACTTTAAGGTATTTCATTCATGCTTCCGCTAATTAACATTGGCCTGCGTGCCGCGCGTATTGCTAGTGAACAACTCGTCAGATCCATGGAACGGCTGGATCTTATTCATGAAGAAGGCCAGGAACTTGATGCCCATTTGCGCAAGCAATGTGAAGGTGCTGAGCGCACGATAGCCTATGAAATACATAAAGCGCACCCAGAGCAAGCCGTAATTGGCTCTGTGGCTGGTGAGATGAATGCTCCCACAGAAACACCCACTAAAGTTTGGCGCATTAGCGCCATTGACGGCCTTGATCAATATGCCCATAGCCTCCCCATGTTCACCTTGACCATGGCCTGCTATGAGGAAGGCAAGTTGACTCACTCAATTATTGTCTGCCCCACTAGCGGTGAAGAGTTCTGCGCTAGCAGAGGCCGCGGCGCGCAACTCAATGGCCGGCGTATTCGCGCCAGCAAGCGCGCCACCCTAGACGGCGCCCAAGTGTTTGGTGGTGGCAACCAAAACCGTGAAGACTTGACAGATTTCGATCGTGGCCAAACCATAAGCCGTTATTTGTTCAGTCAAGGCGCCACTAACTACACCCAACTCAGTAACAATATGGCATTAGCTTATGTGGCTGCTGGTCGCATTGATACGCTGTGGCACAGCAATATTGATGACACAGCAGACGCGGGTTTATTGTTGGTATTAGAATCTGGCGCCCTCGCTGCAGACTTTGCAGGTGGTTCTGCCATGAATAATGGGGAGTTAGTGTGTGCGAATGCCAAACTGCTCAAGCTTATGCTCAAAGCCTTACATAGCGCTTAGTGCTAAGGTCTGAGTGATATGTTATGAATGATAAAAGACATGGCAGTTTCTCTGCCATGTCTTTAAAAGAAGCATGAGGGCCGTTAAAACCCAACTTTAAGGACGATCTAGGTCTGCTTCTAAATCCTGCTCAAAGCCCTCACCCTCTTCAAATCCTTCGCCCTCAATGACTTCTTCTTTGGGTGGTACAATTAGATCTTCCTTGGTAATACCCAGCAATAACAGCACGTTGACTGCCACATAGATAGAAGAATAGGTGCCTACCAAAACGCCAATCATTAATGCCAAAGCAAAGCCATGAATTAATTCACCACCAAAGATTAACAGCGCCAGTAACACTAATAGCGTCGTAATAGAGGTGACCAAGGTGCGGCCCAATGTTTGGGTCAGGGACTCATTGATGACTTCAATGGTCGTACCCTTGCGCATTTTACGGAAGTTTTCTCGAATTCTATCGGATACCACAATAGTGTCGTTGAGGGAGTAACCAATCACCGCCAAAATTGCCGCCAAAACAGTCAGATCAAAGTCGAGCTTAAAGATCGAGAAAATGCCTAGCACGATGAGCACGTCGTGAATTAAGGCAACTACCGCACCCACTGAGAACTTAATTTGAAAGCGCAAGGCAACGTAGATCATCACGATGCCGAGCGCCAGCAACATACCTAAACCGCCTTGCTCGGTGAGCTCCTCACCCACTTGTGCACCTACATACTCCGAACGACGCAACTCCACTGGTGAAGCAGCAGTTGATTGCAAAGCCGACAGCACTTGTTGGCCCACTTTGTCGTTAAAGGTTTGACCTAAACGCACCAGCACATCTTTTTCGGAACCAAAGTTTTGCACTACGGCGTCATCAAAACCAGCGTCCTGCAATTGCACACGCACATTAACTAAATTAGGCGCTTGTTCGTAGCCTACTTCAATTAAGGTACCCCCAGTAAAATCTAGACCAAACTGGAGCTGATTGATGGCCAAAGAGGCCAAAGCGCCAAGTACTAGGGCCATAGACAAAGCCCCTGCAATTTTTCGCAGGGCCATAAAGTTAATAATCTTTATGCCACTCATTTGCCTGCTCCCATAAATAAAGGCCATATTTTAATGTCAGTAATTTTTCGCCCACCATAAACCCCATTGACCATGGCCCGGCTTACCATAATGGCAGTAAACATGGAGGTTACAATGCCAATAGACAAGGTCACTGCAAAGCCCTTAATCGGGCCTGTGCCCACAGCGTACAAAATAACGGCCACCAAAAGGGTAGTGATATTGGCATCAAAAATAGTACTGAATGCCCTTTCATAACCTGCATTAATAGCTGATTGAGGCGCCATACCCGCTTTTAGCTCTTCCTTAATCCGAGAAAAAATGAGCACGTTGGCGTCCACCGCCATGCCCACGGTGAGCACCACACCCGCAATGCCAGGCAGAGATAAGGTAAAGCCCAATAATGACATCACGGCCGCAACCAATAGTAAGTTAAAGGCTAGGGCCACGTTAGCAATCACGCCAAAAACACCATAAAAGGCCATCATAAACACAACCACTAAGGCCAAACCAATTTGTACCGAAGTTAATCCAAGGTCAATATTTTCCTGCCCTAAACTCGGACCTACTGTGCGTTCTTCAACGAAATACATGGGCGCAGCAAGAGAGCCCGCCCGTAACAATAACGCTAGCTCTGAGGCTTCGCCCGCTCCATCAAGACCGGTTATACGAAAACTATTACCCAAGGCTGTTTGAATAGTGGCTAAGGAAATGATACTTTTTTCTACATAAGATTGACGCTGCTCAACCAGTTGGCCTTCTTTTTTGACCAATTTGATGCGTGACTTATGTTCTACAAATACCACCGCCATGCGCCGTTTCACCGCATTGCGCGTGATGCGATTCATTAACTTACCACCTTGAGCATCAAGGTCGATATTCACTTGGGGTGAGCCTGTTTCATCAAAGTTAGACTGTGCATTGGACACACTGGTGCCACTAATAATTAGGTCTTTTTCTAAGTTTGCTTTGCGCTCAGGATTAGACCTAAAGGTAAATTCCTCAATGGCTACTCGAGCCGCACCTGGCTTGGCTTCTAAGCGAAATTCTAGGTTAGCTGTGGCGCCTAGTACACGCTTTGCAGCGGCTGTATCTTGCACTCCAGGCAACTGCACCACAATACGGTTGCGGCCTTGGCGCTGCACTAGTGGCTCTGCCACACCCAGCTCGTTAACCCGATTGCGCAAGGTGGTTAAGTTTTGATTAACCGCATAGTTCTCAATTTCACGCACAGTAGATTCATTCAAGCTAACCAGCAGGTAATAGGCGCCATCAGCCTCTGCATCTTCAGCACTCATTAGAAATTCACTGTAATTTGACTTAAGTTCAGAGCGTGCTTGGTCACGAACCTCGGCGTCCATAAATTTAATTCGTAAACTACCATCAGCTTCACGAGATACCGCACGATAGCGCAGTTTTTCAGCTCGCAGGGCCGTTTTAATTTCACTGACATACACGTCTAAGCGTTGAGACACCGCTTGCACCATATCGACTTCAAGCAAAAAGTGAACGCCACCGCGTAAATCTAGGCCGAGCTTCATTGGACCAGCGCCCAGGTTAGTTAACCAATCAGGTGTAGTAGGGGCTAAGTTGAGTGCGGTCACATATTGATCGCCCAAGGCATCACTCAAAGCCGCTTTAGCACGCAATTGTGATTCAGAATCAGTCACACGCACGAGTACGTTTTTATCAGTTAACGCCACCCCTGTGGTGCTCAGATCAGCTTCGCCTAAAGCGTAAACTACCTCATCAAGCACACGGTCATCAATGACCGTAGCACTTCTTGCTCCAGAGATTTGTATAGCCAGGTCATCTGGGTATAAGTTTGGCAGCGCATACAGCCCACCAAGGGCCAATCCCACAACAATGAGTAGGTTTTTCCATAAGGGATAATGATTTAACACAGGCTTTCCTTGAAAAACGAGTCATAAAAAAAGCCCCATTGCCGGCTACAAATGTGCCGTCCAATTAAGGCTTTAACACGGCAAATTTAGATCGACTTAATGGTGCCTTTGGGCAACACAGAGGCCACAGCCGCTTTTTGGAAATGGGAGTCGATACCTTCTGCCAAGGTAATAGTCACAAAATCATCACTCACTTTAGCCACTTTTCCAATCATACCGCCATTAGTGACCACTTCATCACCCTTGGACAAGCCACTCATTAGGTTTTTATGCTCTTTGGTGCGCTTTGATTGAGGACGCCAAATCATAAAATAGAAAACGGCCGCAAAAATCACCATCATAATGACTAAAGAACCTGGATCACCACCTTGGGCTGCGCCACCTTCGGCTACGGCTGATTCAATAAAAAAACTCATATTATCTCCAACATTATTAACTAAAAATTAAATTATTTATTTTGTAAAACCGGCTAAAACAGGCGTAGGCAAGCCACGCCTTTGGTAAAAATCATCGACAAAGTCGTCCAATGTACCTGCTTCCAGTGCTGTACGCAATCCTGCCATAAGCCGCTGATAGTAATGCAGGTTGTGAATGGTATTAAGTTGCGCACCTAACATTTCTCGACACTTATCTAAATGATACAAATACGCCCGAGAAAAATGGCTGCACGTATAGCAATCGCAATCTTTATCAAGAGGGCTAAGGTCCGTTTTGTGCACCGCATTGCGGATTTTTACCACCCCATCAGTAATGAATAAGTGTCCATTCCGGGCATTTCGAGTGGGCATCACACAGTCAAACATATCCACACCGCGCCGCACACCTTCCACCAAATCTTCTGGTTTACCAACCCCCATCAAATAACGTGGTTTGTCAGCAGGTAGTTTAGGTGCCGTGTGAGCCAACACCCTGAGCATATCGTCTTTCGGCTCACCGACTGATAAACCACCAATGGCAAAACCATCAAAACCAATTTCAGCTAAGCCTGCAAGAGACTCGTCTCGCAAATGTTCATACATACCGCCTTGAACGATACCAAACAAAGCCGATGGACTCTCACCATGGGCATCCTTGCTACGCTTAGCCCAGCGCATAGAGCGACGCATTGACACAGCAGCCTCATCCTCTGTCGCAGGATAGGGTGTGCACTCATCAAAAATCATCACTACATCTGAGCCTAAGTCTCGCTGCACCTGCATCGATGATTCGGGTGTCATAAATACCGTATCACCATTAACAGGAGACTGAAACTTAACCCCTTCTTCGTTAATTTTAGCACCCAGACTAAATACTTGAAAGCCACCCGAATCCGTGAGAATGGGTTTTTGCCACTGGGTAAAGTTATGCAAATCACCATGCAGCTTTACCACCTCAGTGCCTGGCCGCAACATCAGGTGAAAGGTATTACCCAATATAATTTCTGCACCCGTGGCTTCAATATCTCTGGGCAACATTCCCTTGACTGTGCCATAAGTACCCACCGGCATGAAACATGGGGTTTCTACTGAGCCCCGCGGGAAAGTTAAGCGACCACGACGGGCTTCACCACTTTGAGTCAGGCGTTCAAATTTCATAAAACAACGGCGACTCATGGGCACTCCAAAGCAGAAGACTGGGGCGTCACCAACATGGCGTCACCATAACTAAAAAAACGATAACCTTGCTCAATGGCTTGGGCATAAGCGTGCATCACTTGATCTCGGCCAGCAAATGCACTCACCAACATCAGCAAGGTCGATTCAGATAGATGGAAATTAGTCACCAAGGCATCAACACTCTTAAAGCGGTAGCCTGGGTAAATGAAAATATGAGTCTCACTTTTGAACGGCATAATTTCACCTTCAGCACTGGCACTCTCTAACGCCCTCACACAGGTGGTGCCCACCGCAATCACTCGACCACCTTGACTCCGAGTTTGTTGCACCGCTGCACACACCTGGGCACTCACTTCCACTAGCTCACCATGCATGTGATGGTCTTCAATGCGCTCAACCTTAACTGGCTGAAACGTACCCGCTCCCACGTGCAAAGTCACAAAAGCACAGGTCGCTCCCTTTGCCGCTATGGCATCTAATAGTGGCTGATCAAAGTGTAAGCCCGCCGTAGGTGCTGCCACAGCGCCATGGTGCTCGCCATAGACCGTTTGGTATCGGTCTCGGTCTGCGGTGTCATCAGGGCGATCAATATAGGGGGGTAATGGCATATGCCCAAGGCGCTGCAGCACACTTAACGCGTCATCACCTTCATCTAAAACCAGTTCAAACAAGCTCTCATGACGGGCCACCATCGTAGCCCAGACCTCACCTTCTAACAATAATCGCGCCCCAGGTTTGGGGGCTTTGCTTGATCTTACATGAGCTAGGAAATTATGTGGCCCCAGCAATCTCTCTACTAATACTTCAATTTTCCCACCCGATTGCTTGGCACCAAATAATCGCGCCGGGATGACCTTGGTATTATTAAGTACTAACAAATCACCCGCTTGTATAAACTCCAACAAGTCAGTAAAAACACCGTGTGATACAGTTCCAGATTCACCATTTAAGTGCATGAGTCGGCTCGCCGTGCGCTCAGGTGCGGGGTAACGAGCAATGAGCTCTTTGGGCAGATGAAAACTAAAGTCAGAAACTTGCATGGGGCTAAAATAAGTGTCAACACGTAGAAAAAAGGGTGTAAAGTCAGGGGTGCTATGATACCTAAACTTTGGGCCAAGTCACAGGACTATATGGATTTAGTATGACGCCTGTCTCCCAGCTGCATGCCCAAGGCGAGACTCAAGCGTTATTTATATTTCAAAGCTATTTTTAAGTTATTTTTAAGTTATTTTTAAGATGTTTTTAACGCGACGATTAATTCAATAAACTTGCCTTAAAATAGTCGGCAACCATTAAATATTACGAGAACCTCCATGCTAGCTGCTGTCAACACCATTATGAATCGCCGTGAGTGGGCTATGCTTGTAACCCTATCGGTACTTTGGGGTGGGTCCTTCTTTTTCGCTGAAATAGCCCTTGAATCCTTGCCACCTTTAACAATAGTCACTCTTCGAGTGGGCCTTGCTGCGATCACATTATGGCTGGTGGTTCTGGCGTTGAAGCTGCCAATACCCAATAGCCCCCCCATTTGGATTGCATTCTTCACCATGGGACTATTAAATAACGTCTTGCCTTTCAGCCTTATTGTCTGGGGCCAAAGCCAGATTAGCTCAGGCTTAGCAGCAATTCTCAATGCAACCGCGCCTTTATTTGGGGTCATTGTGGCGGGCATATTATTGCGCGATGAGTCAGCCACACCCCTTAAAATCACGGGTGTAGTCATTGGTTTTGCGGGAGTTATTGTGATGATGGACTTATCGAGCATCGCCACTAGCAGCCTGCTAGCCCAACTTGCCATTTTAGCAGCCGCCCTGTCCTACGCTTGCGCTAGTGTTTACGGTCGGCGTTTCAAAGCCACAGGCCTTAACCCTATTTTAGTGGCAGCAGGACAAGTCACGGGGTCCACTTTGCTCCTGTTGCCCATCGCTTTATGGGTGGATGGTAATGACCACTATGCCAATGTGCCGTCCCAAGTCTGGGCAGCCATCATTAGTTTGGCAGTGTTTTCCACCGCTGCCGCGTACATTTTGTATTTCAAGCTATTGGCTAGCGCTGGGGCCACAAACATTTTACTCGTCACCCTGTTAGTGCCTGTTTCTGCCATTTTATTGGGTTGGTTATTTCTTGAGGAAAGCCTACAAACACCCCACATCATCGGTATGGCAATGATTGCTTTAGGCCTATCTGCCATTGATGGGCGACTATGGCGCAGAGCAAGTGAAACATAGACCGCTAATGTGACAAAAGCCCCGACAAAGCCATTGACGGTTTTACTTAACTCTGTATAATTCGCCCCTCAATGTGCCAGTGTGGTGAAATTGGTATACACGACGGATTCAAAATCCGTTGCTTCGCGGCGTCCCGGTTCGAGTCCGGGCACTGGTACCAGTACACATTGAAAGCCTCATGATACGCAGTGTACATGGGGCTTTTTTATGCCTAAAGCATCATTTCATTGAACCTTTCATTGAACTTTTTAGACCTGATTTCTATTTATCAGCCGATGGATGGGGGGTGGGGAGGCTGGAGTTTCTATATAATAACGGGAGTACCCGTTTAGATTTACTAGAAGTCGATTTTGAAAATTAAAGAAAAGTGAGAAGTAGATGATTGAATATTTATCAGGAAGTTTTTCAATGGGTGGAGCCTTAGGTGGTTTAGTGATCTTCATCTTTTACAAACGTGGCTTAGACGCCAAAATCAAAGGTTTGCAACTACAGATTGACCAGCTAAAAAAGCAACAAGACACTCAAGACGACTGATCTAATGTCATATCATAAAGCAATGATTTACGGCCCTATGTGCACCGCAGATGTTTAGGCACATAGGACGACACAATGCCTAGCTGTTAGACATTGTAATCATAGCTTTGCTGCAAATGTGGCTGCCCCTCAGACACAAAATAGAGTGGTTTTGCTTCTATAACTCTGGCTTGCGTGAACCTTTGATTGACTTTCTAATTTTTAATTTCTACTTTTTGCATAACTGCGCCATTTGTTATGGCTAGTTGCTATATATATCTGAAAAAACTAAAATACCAATTAGTATAAAAATAGTGTCTAGCATAAAACAAGGAATGTCCAACATGAAACGCGCACTAAAACCTATTGCACTTGCAGCGTCAGTGCTATTTACAGACTCAGCCTTCTCAAATGAGACTAAAAACGCGCAACAGGCTAACGTAGGCGTCACGATAGGTCTAACGGGTACAAATCTAGAAATATCTAAACCACTCAATAATTATGTTTCAGTGCGTGGTGAGATGAATATTAATGGAAAGGTTAATCGAAAATTAACATTAGAGAACAACCGTTATGACATAACATTTAATCCAGATATCAAATCGCTGTTTGTTGATATTCATCCTTTCTCAAGTGCATTTTATCTGACTGGAGGTTTAATAAGTCAAAATTTTAACTTTGAACTAAAGGGTAATCCGTCAATCTCGGCTTTTAACTTTAATGGAACATCTTATGCTTACGCTAATGTGGCCAAATTTACAGGTAATGCTGGCTTCAGTAATTCAACAGCACCTTATCTAGGTCTTGGTTGGTCAAACCGGAACAAGGTTTCATCAGGGGTCGCTTTTTCTTTTGAAGCAGGCTTAATTGATGTTGGAACAGGTAGTGTAGACTTAGCTGTGGAATGCGGCAGCGGATTGAGCAGTTCCCAATGTTCGGCATTACAATCGGATGTAGCGGCTGAGATGAGTACGATAAATCATGACCTTGATAGAAAGCTCTTTTATCCAGTCGTTAAATTAGGTATCAGTTATCGATTCTAAAAAGCTTGTCTTGTCTGCGCCAAGACGCTGCAGATAGCTACGAGTACCTTTTAATGGAAGCATTACAGCATGATTAAACTGATGACCTTAGTAATGGTGTTGAGCATGCCATTGACTGCCTTAGCCACTGATGCCATAGATAAAAAGTTAGCCTTACGCTGCACTGAAAGTCTGTTTTTTAAAGGATTAGATGGGGTTTTAGAGGGCTACCCAGGCATTGCCTACCCATCCACTTGGCAGCAGGGCATGGGGGTTTATAGCTATGAACCTAGATATGAGGTATCCCAAACTAAGCCAGACAAAAACCAACTGTGCGCCAATTACTATGGCTTTGTACGCCCATCTCAAGTGAGTGGCAACGGTAAACAGGCCAATTGCAAAACTAATATCACAGGCATCAAAGTCATTTTAAAAAGTAAAAAAGGCAAAGCTGAACTTACCCTAGAAGATCATCAACCCTTTGTGTGTTATTTCAAAGGTGATAGTGAAGGTGATAGTGATAGTGGTGGTGACAGTGATAGCTATCATTTTCATTCGGCTTGGACAGCAGAACTGCTGCGACCTTAATCATCTGTTAGTCAGTGATTAGATTTGACCAGAGTCCAAGGGTTAATTGGGTAGTGGTGAATTGGGTAGCGGTTGATTAAATAAAGTACCAAATTGACCCGGTTTTTGGCCTGTCTTTTGACTTAGTTCCTGAGCTAAATTGCAAGATACACCTGAGAGCCGCAGTAAATGCCAAGCTAGGGCCTGATTGCTTGAGATGACAGGCTTACCCAATTTCTGTTCTGCCTTATGAATAATGTTTGCCACTCTTAAACTGGTACAGGACACAAATACCCCATCACACTCTGCATGAGCACCCAAAGCCACAATGGCATTAAAAATACTGCTTGCATCAACACGGCCCACTGTAAAATCATCTTCGATATCAAAATAACCTGTGCGACACACGTTAATGCCACTGGCATTTAGGTTGTCGCTTAGGGCCTGTGTGACATGGGGTGAGTAGGGTGTGAGCAAGGCAATATTGTTGAGTTTTAAAGCTTCACAAGCTGCTTTACAGGCTGTTAAGGGGTTACTCACCTTGGCAGCAGGGTGTTCTGCCAAGATTAATTGCGCCACCTGCGCTTCACCAATAATGGTGGCGCCCGATGTGCAGCCATAACCAATGGCATCAAAGGCAAAGGCTTGGGGTAATAAACGTGCCGCTATGGGCAAATCAGTTTGCATCTGCGCTAGAGTTTGTGGTGTCACATGCATGGCATTGGCAATGCGTGAGTGGTAGCAGGCCACACCATCTATGGCTAACATCTGTCGAAGCTCATCTTCTAAAGTTTGATCGGTTTGCAACACAATGAGGCCAATCTTTGCAGTTGGGCCTAAACCAGTATCGTTTGAGTAAGGCAGTTGCTGCACATGGTCCACTTTGCAAACCCCCGCCCTATTAAAAGTTTAGTTTTAATTTTAGTTTGATCGAGCTTCAGTTCAATTCAATAATCTATGCAATCCGGTCGATCCTTAATACGCGTGAAACCTTTGAATTCAGCTAAGCCTAAAGGTGCACATTCAAATTTGCTTAGCCTAATCCTGCTTGATTAACACATTGCGTATGAGCAGCACAAAAATACCTAACATGCCGCCCAGCACAATGGACAAGGCCAATATCAATGAGGTTTTAGTGTTATTTTTATACACTAGCGTGTCTAAATTGTAAACTGCCGCAGCAAATTGATCCGTACCAATGGGCGTTTTTGCCAACATCATTTCTACCCTTTTAACTTCTTTGTTCTTCAATAACTCTGCTTGCGAGAATTCAATTCGAGCCAAGTCTGGAATAAAATCTTCAACCTTTCGAGACTGAATTAACTCTATTTCTTTTTCTAGAGCAAGATAGCCTTGCTCATAAACCTTCAATGCTTTAAACCCTGTTAATGAGCTAAGGGCGCCTTTCTCAATACTTAGAAGGCGAGCAAGTTTGACTTGCTCTTTTAGCGTTGCAACTTGCTGGTTTTGATTGAATGTAAAGATCGCAATTTTCTGAAGCCTTTCCAGATCAAGCGCTTCTATAGCATTTGTATTATTTCTCGCTAACTTATCACTGTGGCGTGAAAAATTTAGTTCTAGTTGCTGGTTAACGTTTCGGTGAGCTAACTCTAAAGCATCTGCGACTGTTTCAGTCGGTTGACCTGGGGCTTGAGTTGAGAAGCTCAAGCGCGATTGAGTAGGAGTAACAGAGGCTATAGAAAGTCCCAAGCCATTGACACTTTGGGTTTGGGTTTTGAGGTCCTCAACAAATAGAGCCAGCAATGATTGCTTATCAGTGGCAATCAATTGAGCTTCATGCAACTCTATGTAAACATCGGCTTGTGAATTGGGTAATGCCAATATGTTAAGGCTAGCGGTATAGCTTTTTGGCGCTATCACTAAATAAGCGATGCCTAAAGCTAAGGTCGCTAAAGTGACCCCGATAACCAGCCATTTGCCTTGCCATAGGGCACGGATCAAATCTGCTAGGTCAATTTCATCATTGTAAGCTTGGCTTTGTTCTGGGGAGTTTGACATGGTAATTTCAACGATTCCTTATTATTTCAATTACTTAAATTAGCACTATTCAAGGGTTCGCGTTAGTAGCTCATCCTTTTCATCTAAAAGCATGCGCTACTAGCCGACGATAGACACGTCTTCAGCTTGAATGCCTTTGTCACTTTCAGTGACACTAAAGCGCACTCTTTGGCCTTCTAATAAGGATCGGTGGCCTTTGCCACGGATCGAGCGAAAATGAACAAATACATCGTCGCCTTGGTCACGGGTAACAAAGCCAAAACCTTTGGTGACGTTAAACCATTTAACGGTGCCTGATTCACGGTTAGGATCGTCGTCCATTTCATCCCACTGGCCATCTTCTTCTGCACCTTGAGAAATAAACTTAACGCCGGTGGCCAAGGTGGCAATCCAGAACATGACAAAAATGACAGCCACAGCTAACTCATATTGGGTCTCAACAATGTTCAAACCTTGTAGCACGGAGTCTAAAATGGGGGGTAATGCCAAAGCGGCAATTAAACTAATAATGAAGCTATAAATAAATAATGTGCGTCTCATAATGGCTCTGTATCTCTAATTTTATTGTTTTAAGTAAACCTATTGCACGACACCCGTTTTGGTTGTAGATATGCTAGCCAGATTAAAGGCGGTACAATGGTGCAAGGTTATAGAAAAACCAGCACCCAATCAAACACTTGATCTATAAATGTGTGTTTTTTTGCAACTTCTTGAGAATTTTATGGATAATGCCAACGATATCGTCGAATTACAGCAACAAGTTGCGTTTCAAGAACAGACCATTGATGCGCTTAATGAAGTCGTGAGCCGTCAGCAGCAAGATCTCACAAGGCTAGACCGTGCGCTCGCGTTGCTAGCACAGCAGATGGCGAGTCTGCAGCAAGCTGCAGATGCAGGGCCAGGGCATGCCGAGGCGCACCAACCACCACCGCATTATTAGGGCATAAGTTTTAGGGCATAAGCTTTAGACTAGTGGCTTTAAGATAAATTGCTTTGAATTACATGGGTTTGACATAATTCAAACGATGCCAGCCCGCTTACTCGCCCTCTTGGCCTTTAATCACTTTATAGCAATAACTTTCCACCTGGCTATTTGCTAAAGCTCTTATTGACGTATATATCAAACCGATTAGCTTTGCCTTCAAGCCGATAGGTAGGCTTTTGCTCAGCAAGATCTGGCGCGATACGAGGACGTTTAACCACCACCCGATGACTGGCTAAGGCCAGCGCTGGGCCTAACAGGTTATCTGCGTCGGTATCACTGCCCACAAGTTGCCTAAATAGCGCCATTTCTTTTTTGACTTGGGCAGATTTACCCGCATGAGGAAACATGGGGTCTAAGTAAACCACTTGCGGTGCAAGGCCCTCCCATGTGGCCATGACAGATAAAGCGTGGCCTTGTTTTAGGGTCATGCCAGCTACAATGTCACCCACGTCAATGTCTAACTCACCCCGAGCTAATCCATCGACCAAAAGGGCTCTTATGGCAGGCTGACGCTCCACCATAGACACTTGACAGCCTAAACTTGCCAACACAAAAGCATCACCACCTAACCCTGTGGTTAAATCAAGCACGCTGGGGCGCACAGAGCCCTGTACTCCCACAGCCTTTGCAATCTGCTGCCCTTTACCCCCACCAAACACTCGGCGATGACGGGCTTTACCTGCAGCAAAATCAACGCGCACGGCACCACTGCTGCCATCCATTGGTTCTAAGCCAAGGCCTAAGGAGGTGATGCGCATTACAAAATCGTACCCCGTGTTGTTTTTTTTGATCACGGGCACACCCAACTCTGCCGCCAGTGTGGTTTCTAACAATTGGTGCCCACCCGCAATGACCGCTAGCTTAGGGTGGGTAGAAGCAACCAACATAAGCCCACTCCCAAGACAATACGGTAAATCACAAAAGGCCACATGCCTAAAATACTAATGATCTGCATAAACAACACAATACAGGCCCATGCACTGGCAAAAGACACACCAAAAGCAAGCAGCATAGGCGCCCAGTCAATGGTAACAGGGCTAATAACTAATTCAAGGCTCATTAAACTAGAGGCGGCTAAGATCACAGGAATAGACATTAAAAATGAGAAGCGGGCCGCGGCTTCGCGGGTATAGCCCAACATGAGGGCAGCCGTCATGGTAATACCCGAGCGTGAAGTGCCTGGCACTAAAGCCAAAGCTTGGGCCAGGCCAATAGCCAAAGTGTGTCGCCAACTCATAGCAGCCAAATCATGCTGACGGCGGCTGCGCCAGTCGGCCCATCCCAGTAATAAGCCAAATCCAAGGGTTGTTGCAGCCACTACCCACAGGGCTCGAGCATTTACTTCAATCCAGTCCTTAAGCACCAAACCAAAGAATACTGCGGGTAAGGTCGCAACAATCAACATCAGAGCTAAAGTGGCCTGCGGGTTCAAGCTCTTTTCTTGCTGCCATTGCCATAAGCCCTGCACCATACTGATGAGATCCCTGCGCAAATAGATCACCACCGCCAGCAGACTGCCCAAATGCACGGCAACATCAAAGGTTAAGCCCTGATCAGGCCAACCTAATAATAAACTTGGGAATAATAAGTGAGCCGAACTGGAGATGGGTAAAAATTCGGTGAGACCCTGAATTAAAGCAATGCTTGTGGCTTGAATCCAATCCATGAAAACTCCTCAGTGGGGCGGCAGGCTACTGATAGCGAGGTAATTTCTGCCATGTGACTTCATCACGCAAGTATACAGGTAACGCATCTTCGGGTGCACACTGGCGTCCTAGGGCAAAATCAGCCCCCGCTAAACGGGCCATTTCTAATGCTCTTGGCTGCACATTGGGGCTCACTGATTGAGCTGCCGCAATAATTGCTGCAGGCATATCAGCCACTAGCATGCCACTTCCACCAGCAGCAAAGGAGGCATTAACCACCGCCACTTGGTCAGGAGCACAGACCCTTTCTGGCCCTTGAGGTAGGGCCAAATCGGCATGGGTTTCGTCGATGATATATTCACCCCAATACACCTCTCCCATACGCGCATCTAGGCAGCAGGCGAAGGCAGGTTGTGCAGTTTCACTGGGCTGATACATGCGCAAAGCGAGAGCTGCAAGGGTCGATACGGGAATGACTGGGCAATCGATTCCAAAGGCTAAACCTTGGGCTACACCAGCTGCAATGCGGATACCCGTAAAGGAGCCTGGTCCACGACCATAGGCAATGGCATCGAGGCTAGACATGTTCACGTCGGCCTCTAGCAATAAGCTTTTAATCATAGGCAACAAACGCTGGGTATGCTGGCGCTGCGCAGTTTCTTCGTGCCCGATTAATAGACCTGCATCACTCCATAGGGCTACACTGCAAGCACTACCAGAAGTGTCTAATGCCAATATGTGAGTCATGGTTATTTACTGATCTAGCGCTGCAAAAACAGCTGCTTTAATATCACTCACGGTGCCCACTCCTGAGATATAGTGGTGTACTGGCGCTATTGGGTGGGCAGCAGCACGAAGACCCTTATAGAAATTGATTAAAGGCCCTGTTTGCCTGTGGTATATGCTTAAGCGCTGGCGTACCGTGTCTGCTTGATCATCAACACGTTGCACCAAGTCGTCCCCAGTGACATCATCTTTGCCTGCTTGTTTGGGGGCGTTGAACATTAAATGATAGGTTCGGCCTGAACCTGGGTGTACCCGGCGACCACTCATGCGTTTAATAATTTCGGCATCGGCAACATCTATTTCAACCACGGCATCAATAGCAATATGAGCATCGATTAAGGCTTGAGCTTGGGGAATCGTGCGAGGAAAGCCATCAAACAAAAAACCCCGACTACAATCGTCATGAGTCAGACGGTCCTTGACTAACTTAATAACTAATTCATCCGACACTAATTCACCCTTGTCCATTACTGCTTTGGCTGTTCGGCCTAACTGTGTGTCGGCTTTTATCGCAGCTCGAAGCATGTCACCGGTGGATATTTGCGGGATCCCGTACTTTTCAGTGAGGTATTGTGCCTGAGTGCCTTTGCCGGCGCCAGGCGCTCCCAAAAGGATTAGCTTCATGACTTAACTCCAAAAATTTAAATTCTGTGGCTGCTACTTAATAACCTAATCGATGTATCATCGATCTAATTAAGGCGCCTTAGCAAAAGGACAAAGAGGAACAAAAGCACCAACAAACACGCTTCAACCCTGTTTAATAATGACGATCCGCTTGCTAAGAAACCCACTGATGAAATCCAACCCCAATTTGGCCGCGTAGTTTAACTAAAACTCTGCTCCAGTGCCATGGCGGTCTAACTAAATTCAATAATAGTGATTATAAGCCCGCGACTTTAGCGGCCTTCCAACCCGCTTCCATGCGCTCTAAACCCACACTTTCCAATGATTCACCCGCCTCTACTAACTGCGTTTCTAAGAAACGAAAACGGCGTTCAAATTTAGCGTTAGCGGCACGCATCACTTGCTCTGGATCTTGCTTTAAGTGACGCGCCATATTCACACAGGCAAACATTAAATCGCCCAATTCTTCCAGGGTGTGATCTTTATCTCCACTGGCAAAAGCTTGCTCTATTTCTTCTAACTCTTCTGCCATATTAGCCAAAACAGGAGTTACATCTGGCCAATCAAAGCCTACATTGGCTGCGCGCTTTTGCAACTTTGCACTGCGCTGCATGGCTGGCAAGGCATTAGGCACATCATCTAACACCGAGTGCTGATGTTTGGCATCACGTTCAGCCTGTTTGATAGCTTCCCACTTCTGCAAAACTTGATCGGCATCCAAAGCTGAAGTGCCTAACCCGGCTTCATCAGCCGGTGGGAAAAATACATGGGGGTGACGGCGAATGAGTTTATCTGACATCGTTTGTGCCACATCGGCAAACTCAAAACTGCCCTCTTCACGGGCAAGTTGGCAGTAAAACACCACCTGAAATAACAGGTCGCCTAACTCATCCCGCAACTGCATGCGGTCATCCGACTCTATGGCATCGGCAACTTCATACGCTTCTTCAAGGGTATGAGGCAATATGCTGCGAAAATCTTGTTTAAGATCCCAAGGGCAGCCACCCTCTGGATTGCGTAATTGAGCCATAATAGCTAACAATTGCTGCATCGCGTCACCGGTGTTACTGATCGGTTTAACCATTTTTTTGTCGCCTCACATCCAATACGTTAGGTAGTTGACTTATTTTATCTAAAATACGACCCAAAAGTTCCAACCGTGGAATGTCGATGGTCATAGCAATGGTGGCTGAATGGCTCTTTTTATCAATGTCAGTGCTGATATTGCCTAAGTTAACGTTTTCATTGCCTAACACCATGACCACTTCGCTCAACAGACCCGATCGGTCCACTGCTTCAATCACAATGTCGACTGGATAAGTATGCTCACTGTTACCAGACCAGTTGACCTCGATAATGCGTTGTAGGTCTCGCTCAGCCATATTCATAATGTTGAGACAGTCCTGACGATGCACTGAAACTCCACGAGTGAGGGTAATAAAACCCGTAATCGAGTCCCCAGGCACCGGCTTACAACAATTCGCAATGGTCGTAAGTAGATTGCCGACTCCTGCAATCTGCACATCATTACCCACCGGTGAGGCAGTTTTAGTTTTACCATTTAAGAGACTCAGATCTAACTGCTTTTTAACCTTAAGGCTAGGTTCTACTTGCTGCTGAGCCGCGTTGATCACCTGAGCTAACCGCACATCGCCTGCCCCTAGGGCGGCATACATATCATCCACCTGTTTAAAGTTAATGGCAGTAGCAATTTGATTATAATTGACCCCGGTAATGGCCATACGACGCATTTCACGCTCGATTAATTGACGTCCTGCGGTGGCATTTTTATCTTTATCCAGTTGTTTAAAATAGTGGCCAATTTTGGCTCGAGTTCGACCCGCATGCACATAGCCTAGGTTTGGGTTCATCCAATCACGACTAGGTGCACCACCTTTTGACGTCATTACAGAGACCTGGTCTCCCGTTTGTAGCCGGTAGGTTAGGGGCACGATGCGGCCGTGGATTTTTGCACCACGACAGGTGTTACCCACTTCTGTGTGCACTCGATAAGCAAAGTCAATGGGCGTAGCCCCACTGGGCAAGTCGACCACATGGCCTTCGGGAGTAAACACGTAAATACGGTCCTGCTCCACATCACTTTGAACTTGGCTGACAAATTCTGCACCATCACCAACTTCGTCATGCCACTCTAATACCTGACGCAACCAAGCTAATTTGTCATCGTATGAGTTACCAATATTATTAACGTCTGTGCCTTTGTACAACCAATGGGCACACACCCCAAGTTCGGCTTCGTCGTGCATGGCAAAGGTACGAATCTGAATTTCCACCACCTTACCTTCAGGGCCGATGACTGCGGTATGCAGGGAACGATAGCCGTTTTCTTTAGGGGTCGCGATATAGTCATCAAATTCTTGCGGTATATTACGCCACAAACCATGCACAATGCCCAACGCGGTATAACAGTCGGTGAGTTCCGGCACCAGTATTCGGACCGCTCGCACATCATAAACTTGAGAAAACTCAATGTTCTTTCGCTGCATTTTGCGCCAAATGCTGTAAATGTGCTTGGCCCGTCCCATAATATCAGGCTTAATTCCAGCGCCCATCAATTGTGATGTGAGATCAGCTAATACCCGTTCAATGTAGCCTTGTCGATCCATGCGTCTTTCATCTAAAAAGGAAGCAATTTCTTTATAGGCATTGGGCTGAAGGTAACGAAAGGATAAGTCTTCAAGTTCCCATTTAACCGCACCAATGCCCAGACGATGAGCCAAAGGGGCATACACATCGAAGACTTCTCTGGACACTAGATAGCGCTTTTTTCGATCCACGTTTTTTACGGCTCGAATGGCACAGGTGCGCTCTGCAAGTTTAATGAGTGCAACACGCACATCATCAACTAGCGAGACCAACATTTTGCGTACATTGGTCAGTTGGCCGTCTGATTGACCTAAAATGCTGTCTCGAGTGGGACTTTGTAAGTTACTAATGGCCGCCATTTGCAGAACGCCTTCGATCAGTTGAGCAACAACTGCCCCAAAGCTTTCTTTAACCTGGTTAAGGGTTAATTTATTTTCTCGCACTGCTCGGTAAAGCACAGCGGCCACTAAGGTTTCTTCATTCACTTGTAAGGTCGTCAAAATCTCAGCCATCTCAAGCCCAGTCCGAAAACAGTCCACTTCTTCTGTGGCCCACACATCTTCACTTTTACTGGCATGATCACGGGCTTCTTGGGCCAACTCACAGGCCTGTTGCAAGCGCGAGGTGTCCTCCAGTACCACCTGATTTTGTAAGCCTGCCAGCCAAGCTTGAATGTCGATGTTGCCATCCGCTTGGGTGGGGTGAAGCGCACGTACCTGAACCATGGTTGCATTCCGTCTTAAGTTTGGGCGCTAAGCGCTCTCGTTGTTATGCTTTACTTATTACTGTGCAAGTCACTTAAGTCATTCAAGTAACTCAAGTAAGTGGGAAAGTATTAACCGCGCACAAGCAAGGCCATCACTTCTAAGTGGGGGGTGTGGGGGAACATGTCTATGCAGCCCACTTTAGCCACTCTTAATCCCAGAGTTTGAAATTCTTTCAAATCTCTGGCCATAGATGCCGGGTTGCAGGACACATAAACCACTCTTTCAAGGGGCTGATTTTTGAGCAGCCCAGCAAGGCCTTTAGCTCCTGCACGAGGGGGATCTAATAAGGCTTTATTAAAGGCCTTTTTCTGCCAAAGTTTACGCGCACCTGCATCAAATAAGTCTGCTTGTTCAAAATCAACTTGAGACAAACCATTGGCCTGCGCATTGAGACGGCCTTTTTTAACCATGGCATAATCACCCTCCAAGGCTAATACTGCCACGCCTTGGTCCGCCATACTTGCAATGGGCAGAGCAAAGTTACCGACCCCACTGAATAAATCTAAGACCTGATCTTTAGCTTGAAGTTCCAGCCAATTAAGCGCTTGTTCAACCATGCCCTGATTAACCTTAGTGTTGACCTGCACAAAATCTTGCATAGCAAATCCCAATTCAAGTGGCTGATCCATGCTTGCCACCTGCAAACTGTAGCTTAAATTTTCTGCACTACCGCATAACCATAGGTCATTATGATCCGTTTGCTGGCACACCATGCTAATTACATGCTGCCTACCAAAGGCGGTTAGCAGCCTTTGATCTTCAGGGCTCAACGTGGTCGATATTTTCAAACAAACAAAGACGCCTGTGTCGGCTTGCAATAACTCCACGTGGGTGACCCATTGTGTGAACTCCATAGCGACTAATATGCCATGCAAGGGCTCCAATAAATCAGACAAAGCAGGCTCTAGGACCGGGCAGGCACTAATAGGCACAATGTGCTTATGGCCACTTTGACGAAAGCCCATTAATAGGGTTTTGCTGTCAGCAAAATAGCGTGTGGCCAACTGAGCACGGCGTCTATAGCCTAGGCTGTCCCCAATAATGGGTTGCTCCCATTGGCCAGGCTCAATGCCTGCCAAACGACGCAATTGTTCGGCAATAGCGGCCTGCTTAAAGGTAATTTGAGCCGCTGATTCAAGATGCTGCAACTGACAACCACCGCAGGTATCATAGACTGGACAAAACGGCTCAACTCTTTGATCACTGCCTTGCTTCACCTCTAACAAACGTGCTTCTGTGTGAGTTTTACGATCACTGAGCACTTCAGCTTTTACCAACTCACCCTTTAACCCACCTGCAACAAAAATAGTTTTTCCTTGCCAACGTCCAACACCACGGCCATCGTGGCTTAGGTTGTCAAGTTCAATTTGAAGGTGTTTGCCCACAGGTAAAGTAACCACTTCCACGTCTTCTTGAGCGTGAGCTCGCTTTTTTTTCGCCGAGGCCAAAGGGTTTTTAAGTTTGAGTTTGCGCTGCAAAGGCGATAACCGGGCCATGATTAAACAAAGACTCCAGTGGATAAATAGCGGTCACCACGGTCACAAATGATGCACACGATGACCGCATTTTCAACTTGCTTAGACAACTGCAAGGCGCCTGCTACAGAGCCTCCTGAGGACACACCAGCAAAGATACCTTCCTGTTTGGCTAGAGCACGCATGGTGGTTTCTGCTTCGTCCTGACCGATGTCAATAATAGCGTCCACTTTTGCTGCGTCAAAAATACTAGGTAGGTAAGCTTTGGGCCAGCGACGAATACCTGGGATAAAGGCATCCGGCTTAGGCTGTAAACCATAAATCTGCACCTCTGGGTTTTGCTCTTTGAAGTAAGCAGACAATCCCATAATCGTGCCTGTGGTGCCCATAGTAGTCACCATATGGGTAATTTTACCTTGGGTTTGCTGCCAAATTTCTGGCCCTGTAGTACGGTAATGAGCCAAGGGGTTATCACTATTAGCAAACTGGTTTAGCACTTTACCTTCGCCTCGCTCTTGCATGGCTATGGCTAAGTCTCTTGCACCTTCCATGCCTTTCTCAGAACTGACTTCAATTAATTCAGCACCATAAGCCGACATGGACGCCTTGCGTTCTGAGCTCATGTGTGAGGGCATAATCAGCTTAAGCCGATAACCTTTGATGGCTGCCACCATGGCTAAGGCGATACCCGTGTTGCCACTCGTGGCTTCTATAAGCACATCACCTGGTTGGATCTCCCCTCTTTTTTCAGCTTCGTTGATCATGCTCTTTGCCGGGCGATCTTTCACTGAACCTGCAGGGTTGTTACCCTCTAACTTGGCTAAAATAATATTATTGGTATCACCCGGTAGACGCTGTAGACGGACTAAGGGAGTATTGCCTACATAATCTTCGATGGTAGGGAACATGTGCATACTAACCTCTACTTAAAAGTCTTAGCTTAATATGACAAAAGCTAAGGCTTGATCTAATTCGTCGGCAATACTTATGTGGGCTTTTTGACTGCCCAACGTCGCTTGCCGTTTTGCAGCTGCACCGCTTAGGATAAGCAAGGGCGCGCCCATTTCGTCATGCTCTATGTGCATGTGATGCCATGAAATACCACGGCCAATGCCTGTGCCCAAAGCTTTAGCTGCTGCCTCTTTGGCAGCAAAACGTTTCGCCAAAAACGCTGCGGGGCTATAAGCTGCATCAAACTGAATCATCTCTAAAGGCGCAAGAATGCGCTCCGCAAACTTGCGGCCAGAGCGTTCTAGCGCTGCTTCAATGCGCGCAGTTGATACGATATCTGTGCCAATTGCCTTAACCATGATTAATTGCCTTAGGGCTGATTAAACGCGGCTCGGCCGGTGAACTTCACGGGCAGCCAACATTACAGCTTTCATATTTTTTACCGCTTGGGGTAAACCAACGAACAAGGCATCAGCGATCAAGGAGTGGCCAATGTTGAGTTCATTAAATTCAGGAATAGCAGCAATGGCTTCAACATTTTGCAAGTTCAACCCATGGCCACCATTCACAATAAGCCCAAGACCGACCGCATAGGTTGCACCTTGAGCGATGCGGGCTAGTTCAGCATACTGCTGAGCTTCACTAGTGGCGTCAGCATAAGCCCCCGTATGCAACTCTATCAGTTCTGCTCCCGTGCGCTTGGCGGCGGCTATTTGTTGCTCATCCGCGTCAATAAACAAAGACACTTGAATACCGACGGCTTGCATGCGCTGGCATGCAGACTTAATTTTGGCTTCTTGAGAGATGACATCCAAGCCACCTTCTGTCGTCAACTCTTGCCGCTTTTCAGGCACTAGACAGACATACACGGGCCCAATTTCCACCGCTAAATCCACCATGGCATCTGTGACAGCCATCTCAAAATTCATCCGCGTCTGCAGCACCTGAGCCATGACCCGCACATCACGTTCTTGAATATGACGCGCGTCCTCACGCAAATGCACCGTAATGCCATCAGCACCCGCCTGTTCTGCGTCTAAAGCCGCTTTGACTGGATCGGGATAGCGCGTGCCCCTCGCTTGGCGCAATGTCGCCACATGGTCTACGTTTACACCCAATAGAATTCGATTTGGATCAACCATCTTTTGTGTTCTCCTCATGGTGCCTAAGCTATATATAGGCACACTATGCTCAACTATTTGTTCACTATGGGTTGGAATAAATTACGGCTTTGCAGTGGTTTACCACCCAATAACTGGTCTATGTTAGCCCGCGCCATATACTTTGCCACTTTTAGACAGTCTTTATCGGCATAGTTACCAACCGCTATTTTTAGTAACACTTCTCCACTTATGGAAACAGGATGACCTAAACCATTGGACGGAACTTGATGTAAACAAATGCCTTGCAATGGGTGCAGCTGATAGTGGCACTCGGCCACCACAGGTTGGGCTGTTATATAGTCTTTATCTAGCACCATATGATACCCCAGTTCGTCCATGAGGTGGACCTCAAAAGGACGCAAACACGCTTCTATGCCTTCATTATTAGCCAACTGATTGAGCAGCGATTGGTAGTAGGCAAATAAATTGGGGTAGGGATCATCAAGAGCCAGTAACTTAAGCAAGAGTTCATTCACATAAAGACCACTGTAAAGACCATTACCTAAAATACTTAACGGCGCTCCAGCGCTCTCTAATTGCACACTGGTGCGCAGTTCGCCACGCCCAGTAAAACTCACCATCAAAGGAGTAAAGGGTTGCACTAAGGCTCGCTTAGCGGGCTGTTTGCCCTGATTTTTTTGTGCGCCCTTAATCATCACTGATACCCGGCCTTGTTTGAGGGTAAATAAATCAGCAATAACACTCGATTCTCGCCATGGGCGACTGTGCAGTACGTAGGCCGGCTGTTGTTCAGTCACCCAAGTTCACCTCTATTTAATCGAGACCGTCATAGCCTAAGCTCTGCAATGCTCGCTCATCATCAGACCAACCACTTTTCACCTTGACCCAAAGTTTAAGCATGACCTTACACTCAAACATGCGTTCCATGTCGACCCGTGCATCCCGTCCAATCTGTTTAATGCGATCACCTTTATCACCGATAAGGATACGCTTTTGACCTTTACGCTCGACTAGAATTAACGCACCTATGTGCAGTACAGGTCCATCTTGGGCAAATTCTTCTATTTCTACGGTCATTTGGTAAGGCAACTCATCACCAAGTTGGCGCATGATTTTTTCGCGAATTAATTCTGCTGTAATAAACCGCGCACTGCGGTCAGTCACTTGGTCCTCTGGGAAAAAGTGGCGGCCGTTGGGAAGCTGTTCCAACACGCACTGTTCTAACTGGTCTACTGATGCCCCCGTGTGAGCTGCAATAGGGACTAAAACGGCATTAGGCAGACGTAGTTGCACTTCCTGTAAATAGGGCAGTAAGGATTGCTTATCATCGAGTATGTCAATTTTATTGATGGCTAAAATAACAGGGCAATTGGCCGCTTTAACTTTTTCACACACGTGCTCATCGGCATCATTCCAGCGCGTACGATCCACCATAAAGATGACCAAATCCACGTGCTTTAATGCACTAGATGCGGCTTTATTCATATATCGGTTGATTGCCTTGTCCGCTTGATCGAGATGTAATCCTGGTGTATCCACATAAACAACCTGAACCTCACCTTCGGTTTTAATACCCAAGATCTGATGCCGTGTGGTTTGAGGTTTGCGCGATGTAATGCTAATTTTTTGACCTAAGATACGGTTGAGCAAGGTGGACTTACCCACATTGGGCCGGCCCACGATAGCCACATAACCGCACTTGGTCTTGCTTTCATTCTGGGCTGCTAGCCAAGTATCTAGATCTGTCATGGTATATTTTCTGCTATAACGATTCTTGACCAAGCTGCTGAAGTGCAAGGGTGGCTGATTTCTGTTCGGCGATACGGCGGCTTGACGCTTCCGCTTTGGTGGGTTTATCCAATAAACTGCTGTGGCACTCTATGACGAACATTTGCTCGTGATCTTGCCCCTTAACATCAATTAAGGTGTATTCAGGCAGGTCTAATTTCTTTGATTGTAAGTATTCTTGTAAGCGTGTTTTAGGGTCTTTTTGCGTGTCAGACAGGCTTAAATTTTCAAGCCGAGAGGTAAACCAAGCTAAAATACGCGCTTGGCAAACTGCCATACCCGCATCTTTATAAATCGCGCCTATTAAGGCTTCCGTTGCGTCTGCAAGAATCGACTCACGTCTTTGACCACCACTTTTTAGCTCGCCTACACCCAGCTTCAAACAAGGGCCAATGTGCATTTCTTGGGCCACTTGAGCCAGTGTCACACCTTTGACTAAACCTGCACGCAAACGACTTAATTGACCTTCTCGTGCCTTAGGAAACTTCTCAAACAACGCGTTAGCAATAACAAAATTAACGATGGAATCACCTAAAAATTCTAAGCGCTCATTATTGTAGTGGCCACATGAGCGGTGAGTAAGCGCTAACTCTAATAATTTATGATCGGCAAAAGAATACCCCATAGCCGCACACAAGGCATCTATTTTTTGCTGATAGGCGGTGGCCGCTGGTGCTTTCATATTAATCTATGCTGCCCGCAGTACTAAAATTGGGCAAACTAAAGAAACTGTCCCAATGCAACCAAACCGCGACCGCTTTACCCGTAATATTGGCTTCTGGCACAAAACCCCAATAGCGACTGTCATTGCTGCCATCTCTGTTGTCACCCATAGTAAAATACTGGCCGGGTGGAATTGTAATACTGCCATTTTTACCAGGGTTTTTGTTACGCCAAATCAGGTGTTCCACATCACCCAACTGCTCTAAGTAAATTTCTGTGGTGGGCGATGCATCAGCCACATAGGTTTGAGCCATTTGTTGGCCATTAATATAAATGACCTTATCGCGTAACTCCAGGGTATCCCCTGGAACTGCTACTACCCGCTTAATATATTTGATCGCTGGGTTTTTGGGGTACTTGAAGACCATCACATCACCCGCTTTTGGCTCATTGTAGTCCAACACCTTAGTGCCTAATACTGGCAACCGCACACCATATTCAAACTTATTGACCACAATAAAATCACCTACGGTCAAAGTGGGTAGCATGGAGCCCGAAGGGATTTGATAAGGCTCCATAAAAAAAGATCGTAGCACAAGCACAAAGGCCAACACGGGAAAAAATGAACGACTGTATTCGGCAAACATGGATTCGCGCATGAGTTCAACTTGCTGCGCTTCAAGGAGTTCTCCACCAGCGCGAGTGATGGCCAATTCTAAGACTTTAATGCGGGCTGGTTTCCATAACCACACGTCTAAGGCATAGCCCACACCAAACACACCCACAAGCAAGGTCAGCAGCAATTCAAAATCAAAGTCCATCATGGTTTATATACCCTCTATCTCTGTTAGCCAGCCACTAAATAATCTAGTTGAACTATCTACTTGAGCTATCTACTTTAACTATCTAACTTAAGTACTGCTAAGAAGGCGTCCTGTGGGATTTCTACACTACCCACTTGCTTCATACGCTTCTTACCCTCTTTTTGTTTTGATAACAGTTTCTTTTTGCGGCTAATATCTCCACCATAACATTTAGCTGTGACATTTTTACGCAGCGCTTTAACCGTGGTGCGAGACACAATATTGCCACCAATGGCAGCTTGAATGGCCACGTCAAACATTTGCCGAGGTATTAACTCCTTCATTTTTTCACATAATGCTCGGCCCCGGCTTTGGGCGTTATCCCGATGCATAATCACCGCTAAAGCATCCACTCGCTCACTGTTAATGAGAATATCCAAGCGCACCAGTTTAGCTTCTTCAAAGCGCACAAAGTTGTACTCTAAGGAGGCATAACCTCGACTCACAGATTTAAGCCTGTCAAAGAAATCTAACACGACTTCGCTCATGGGCATGTCATACGTCAAGGCAACCTGAGTCGCAGTAAACTGCATATTTTTTTGCACACCGCGTTTTAACACGCACAAAGTGATCACGTTACCCAAGTGTTCCTGAGGCACCAAAATATTAGCCTCCACAATAGGTTCACGCATCTCAGCAACGCCACCCATATCCGGCAATTTTGATGGATTATCGACGTAAATCACTTTTCCGTTATTTAGTTCTAGTTCGTATATTACTGTAGGCGCCGTCGTTAACAGATCAAGGTTATATTCGCGCTCTAAACGCTCTTGAATAATTTCCATGTGCAACATGCCCAAAAAGCCACACCGAAAACCAAAGCCGAGGGCATCAGAACTTTCTGGCTCATAAAACAGGGACGCGTCATTTAAGCTTAACTTAGATAATGCTTCACGAAAGTCTTCATAGTCATCGGAACTGGTGGGAAATAAACCCGCATAAACTTGAGGCTGAACCTTTTTGAATCCCGGCAGACTTTCAACGTCAGCAGTTTTTAGATGAGTTAGGGTATCACCTACAGGTGCACCATGAATATCTTTAATGCCAGCCACCACATAACCCACTTCACCAGCTCTTAAGACATCTGTTTGAAGTCGCTTAGGCGTAAATATACCAATGTCGTCTACACCGTATTGTATGCCAGTGGACTTCACTACAATCTTATCTTTCTTGCGCAGCATGCCATTCTTAATGCGCACTAAAGACACAATGCCTAGATAGTTATCAAACCAAGAGTCAATAATTAAGGCCTGCAAAGGCTTATCTTCATCACCAGTTGGAGGTGGAATTAATTCAATCAACTGCTCCAATACAGCTTCCATTCCCAAGCCACTTTTGGCTGAGGCTGCAACCGCATCTGAGGCATCAATGCCAATCACTTCTTCAATTTCTTGTTTCACTTTGTCTGGATCAGCTTGAGGCAAGTCCATTTTATTCAAAACAGGAACGACCTCTAAACCGAGCTCTAAGGCGGTGTAGCAGTTAGCTACAGACTGAGCTTCGACGCCTTGGGCAGCATCTACAACTAACAAAGCGCCTTCACAAGCCTCTAAAGAACGGGAAACTTCATAGGAGAAATCCACATGCCCGGGCGTATCGATAAAGTTCAGCTGGTAGGTTTTACCGTCTTTACTGTGAAAGTCTAAAGTGACACTCTGGGCTTTGATAGTGATGCCACGCTCGCGTTCAATGTCCATGGAGTCCAACACTTGCTGTTCCATTTCGCGATCTGACAAACCACCACACATTTGAATAAAACGATCGGCAATCGTCGATTTCCCATGATCGATATGAGCGATAATGGAAAAGTTGCGGATCAGGGAATTGATGGGCATGCGATGTATTCCGAGTTACCCCAACTCAAAAAGCAAAAGTTAGGAGTATAAAAGGGCGGAATTATATCCTAGTTGAAGCTAAAAAACTTCAGCAAGACGGCTTCTTGCCGTTTTGTTAAGGCCATTTGCGTCTAATTTTGCCAGCTGAGTTGGGTGCGTGACTTTTTCAACCTAGTTTTGCATCTGTTGCAATCACTTATGCGCCATCTCGTCGCGCAGTTGTTGATATTGCTGCAACTGTTCGGGCGTTAATAAATCTACGATCTGACCTTCCACATGGGCTCTTTCAATTAAAGCTTCGGCCATTGCTTGACCATGCAAAACACCTATGGCTTGGGCTTTGGCAATATACGCATTACCGCCCAGTTCTAACTGCTCTAATTCTAGCAGCCTGGCTTTGATGGCCTGATGACGAGATGATGTGTTTTGGTGCTGAGTGTGCATGAAGGCCTTAAAAGCGCCCTCTTGTGCTTCTGTCAAATCGAGTACCTTAGCTAAACGACTTAGTCTCAAGCCCCTTTTTAGGCCAGCTCCATGATCATAGGCTATGAGCTCATCTGCATGCTGGCAGCCATGGGAGCCATGGTTGCCTATCACTGCAGCAGCCCTACAGTCTTTTTTGTTATCTGCCTGCGTTAATCCAGAGACTAACAAAACAAGCAGGCCTAGAATCGCTGCAGGCAAGCAAATTAGCTGATGTTTACTCGACATATTAATGCTTTTGCTCCTCAATCATCGACCCTTTCTTAGCTGCCATATTATAGGTATTCAAATGCAAAAATGGGTTTAGGCAATGCAAAGGAGTGCAAAGGCAGCGTGATTTAGGAAACAAAATGATGGCCGTTCAATGATAAAAGTGCCCGGTCACAGGCACTCAGGCACCACAACACTGCCTATATAGAGCCTATTGGGTGAGCATTATGTTGCGTGGCTATAAAGAATAATGGGCGCATCATTTACACCGTATGAAAAGCGAAAGATCCACCTAATGTGACACCAAGTTAATGATGATTGCCCTTAGTCTACTTGAGCCAAGTTGCCCTTTTCTTGCAACCAAGACTTACGATCACCCGCACGTTTTTTAGCCAGCAGCATATCCATCACTTCCATAGTGCCGTCACCAGCGTCTAAACTTAGTTGGACCAGCCTACGGCTATCAGGCTTCATGGTGGTTTCTCTAAGTTGTGAAGGGTTCATTTCGCCTAGACCTTTAAACCTTTGAACATTAACTTTGCCACGCTTTTTCTCAGCCACAATATGGTCTAACACACTTTGTTTTTCACTCTCGTCAAGGGCATAAAATACGTCCTTGCCGACATCAATTCGGTACAAGGGAGGCATAGCCACATAAACATGACCTGCAGCAACGAGGGGCTTAAAGTGGCGCACAAACAGGGCACACAAAAGCGTTGCTATGTGTAAACCATCTGAATCAGCATCCGCCAAAATACAAATCTTGCCATACCTCAAGCCTTCTAGATTATTTGCCCCCGGATCTACCCCAATGGCTACAGCGATGTGATGAACCTCTTGAGAAGCTAATATTTGGCCTGAATCCACTTCCCAAGTATTGAGTATTTTGCCCCGCAACGGCAAGATGGCTTGAAATTCCCGCTCTCGCGCTTGTTTGGCAGAACCTCCAGCCGAGTCTCCTTCTACCAAAAACAACTCACCTCGGCTTACATCGGTGCCGCTGCAGTCAGCCAGCTTACCGGGCAAAGCGGGGCCCTGAGTAATTTTCTTACGGATCACTTTTTTACCGGCACGCAATCGCTTTTGAGCATGGTTAATGACTAATTCAGCCAGTAATTCTCCTTCGTCTGTGTGTTTATTAAGCCATAAGCTAAACGCATCTTTTACTTCACCAGACACGTAAGCCACAATTTGGCGCGACGATAACCGCTCTTTGGTTTGCCCAGAAAACTGAGGGTCCTGCATTTTTACCGACAAGACAAAACAGCATCGGTCCCATATATCCTCTGGACCAAGCTTTACCCCTCGTGGCAACAAGGCTCGAATTTCACAAAATTCCCTCAGGGCATCCAATAATCCACTGCGCAAACCATTCACATGAGTCCCACCCTGTGACGTGGGTATCAAGTTGACATAACCCTCTTGGGTTAGCTCTCCACCTTCTGGCAGCCATTGCACTGCCCAATCTACGCCTTCAATTTCGCTTTTTCGACTGCCCACAAAAGGCGTTTCAGGCAGGCATTTATAGCCCTCATTGGCCATGTGAAGGTAGTCTTCGAGGCCTTCTTGGTAAAACCATTCATGTTTTTCTTTGGCGGCTGTGGTTAAATCTAAAAAGGTCACTTTTAAACCACTGCAAAGCACTGCCTTGGCTCGCAACACATGTTTAAGCCGTACCACCGAAAACTTAGCAGAATCAAAATACTGAGGATCCGGTGTAAAGGTGACACTGGTCCCCGTATTGCGTTGGCCTACGGTATCTATCACTTCTAACTCGCTAACTTTATGACCATCAGCAAAAGCAATCCGATGCACTTGGCCATTACGCCTAATTTTGACCTCTAAGGCCGAGGTCAAGGCGTTGACAACAGAAATGCCCACCCCATGGAGTCCTCCAGAAAACTGGTAGTTTTTGTTGGAAAACTTGCCCCCTGCGTGCAGACGAGTGAGGATTAGCTCGACGCCACTGACACCTTCTTCGGCATGCACATCTACGGGCATACCACGGCCATTATCGATCACGGTAAGTGATTGATCACTATGAAGGATTACATCAATTTGATCTGCATGCCCAGCGAGCGCCTCGTCAACTGAATTGTCGATGACTTCTTGGGCTAAGTGATTGGGACGACTGGTGTCCGTGTACATACCTGGGCGCTTTTTGACAGGATCCAAACCACTTAATACTTCTATGGAATCCGCTGTATAGTTATCTTGTGCCATGGAGTTACGTTACCGATAGTGTGGTTTTAGAGTTAGCAATAAATAGCATTTGATCGCCAATGAGCAATAATAGCAGAAAATGCTTCACTGCCCAGACGTTTTGCCCTTAGATGCAAAATTTGCTGTTTTAGAGCTTGGGTAGGCGTTGTATTTTAGTATTGACTTGGCCGTCTTTTAAAAGGTTAAGCAACCGAAGTCCCGGGCCTAATTCCTCTTGCACCTTAAATGTTTGTTGTTGGCAGGCAAACTGTACGGCACTTGAAGGGGTGGCAAGAAATCGCGTAGTACCCACAAAACGGTCAAGTTGTTGATGCACATGACCACATATAACAGCCTTCACTTGAGGGTTGGATGCAATCAAACGAGTAAACTCTTGAGCGTTACCCAGCATGATATCGTCTTGCCATAAAGAATGAACAGGTACTGCATTATGGTGCATAAATACACACACAGATCGCCCAGCAGCCACTTCTAGCAGGGGCTTCATTTGTGCCATCTGATGGCGAGCAATGCTGCCACCCCCATGACCATCAGGCGCATCTGTCGTATTGAGTATAAGCAACCTCCAGTGGTCATAATCTAACACCCTCAGTTCTTCCACTGGCTGACCGGAAATCTGTTGCATGGTTTCACAGTGGTCATGGTTACCCGCCAACCAAATGCATGGATATGCCAAGCCACTGAGCTTTTTCTGCAATCGCTGATAAGCCGTTGCACTGCCAAAATGGCCTAAATCTCCCGTCAGCACGAGTAGATCCACTTGCGCATTTTGCTGCAACCAAGTCAGGCATTGATCTAAATGAGCATCTGCATCAACACCTTTGTATTGGCTCGACGCATGGGCTTGTAGATGGCAATCAGTGATTTGTGCGATGTGCAAACTCATTAACTGCGCCACTGGCCTTGAAGTCGGGGGTAATGTATCTGCAACCACTGAGTGGCAATAATAGTGGCGGCGTTGGTCAACTGCCCTTGCTCTAACATGTGCCATAGATCTGGCCGATTGATGACCTGTACTTTAATGTCTTCACCTTCAGTGGGTAGCCCATGTATGCCAGCGATCTGACTGGCATCCACTGGAGCACAATAGATAGCTAAACTCTCGTTACTACCGCCTGGTGTGACTAGGTATTTACACACAAGCTCGAGGTCCCTTTGAGCAATAACAGCGCCCGACTCTTCCTTACATTCCCTAACCGCCACTTGTTCAGAAGTTTCTTGGGTATCAATCATGCCTGCCACCATTTCCAGCTGCCAAGGCCCATTCTCATGGGCCATACCCCCCACCCGAAACTGTTCAATTAAAACCACCTGATCTGTTTTGGCGTCGTACATCAGCACCGCGACTGCTGGTAAACGCACCACTAACTCGCGTTGCAGCTCTTTGCTCCAGCCACCCTTGAATAAACGATGCTGCAGTTTGAGCTTAAGTACTTGATAAAAACCATGGTACACAGTTTCTTGATGCCCAATACGCACGTCTGGACGTTTGAATGTAGGTTTATGCATAGTTTATATCAGTCCTATGTTTTATCCCAAACCATCTCTTGGCTCATGGTTTGGGCCAACACTAAGGCATTTTCGACGCAATCACCTAAAGCCACTCCATCACGCCAATTACTGCGCATATGCAAACCGGGGAACTGACTAAGCACCTCATCGACAAGCGCCACCTTATGCAAATGGCCCAAGTCATATTGTGGAATAGCTTTGGGCCATAAACTTTCCTCGTGCCATAGGGGTTGTCCCTTTATGCCAAGGTATGGAGATAACTCACTCACTACCAATTCTGCCCTTTGTTGCGGCGTTAAAGTCATGGCCTGTTGTCCCCGACCACCGCCAATAAAAATGGTGAGCAGATGCTGGTCTGCTGGGCAACGCTCAGAAAAAATACTCGAAGGAAATAAGACACCTAAGGTCTGCTTATTCTCTTTAGTGGGCAACAAACAGCCAAAACCATCAAGGGCATGTTGAATTTGATGCTTTTCAAAGGCCATAGTGATGCTGGCTACAGCAGGGTAATTAATATCCTGTAAAAATTCCTTTGCTCGAGCAAGCAAGGGTTCATCTTTGGTTGCTAAATCGTCTATTAAACGAGCCACCTGAGGCGCTGGAACAGCTAAAACGACCTGTGAAGCTTGCCAAATTTGATCGCCTGACCTGGCTTGATAGCCAAACTCGGGGCTATAGGTCAAACTATCCACTTGAGCATTGAGCTCGACCGCAGGTCCAAGTTGCTGAGCTAATACCTCTGGAAGTTGGTGTAGGCCCCCAGAAAAACTCATCATAGCTGCATCTAAGGGCTCAATGCCTTGTTGTTGTTGCAGCTTTTTATGGCGTGACTTGGCTTTCATTTTTGCCACACCACCGAGTATCATAGAACCATATTCTACCTCTAGGGCATAAATCTTTGGCACTGCAGCGCGCACCGAGAGCCTATCTGGATTGCCAGCAAATACGCCAGAGATAAACGGATCTACGAGCCAATCGAGCATTTCATGGCCTAACCGACGTTTAACGTGTTCGGCAATACTCTCTTCTTGCGTGGCTTTGCCAATAAATGGCTCCATCAACAGTCTCAATTTTCCAGTAATACTCAGCACCCGACTGGTTAAAGCATCAATAATGCCCGTAGGCAAGGCTAACACACGGCCTTTTTTACCAATAAAGCGTCTGTGAGCTGCTTGATTAGCTCGCACAAGGTGGGGTTTTAGCCCTGCCTGCTCGATTAACTGAGCCATAGCCAGACGATTATTGATAAAAGAATTGGGGCCACGTTCCCACTGACAGCCATATTTCTTTACTGTTTGAAGGTTACCACCTACCTGATTTGCTGCTTCCAATACCGTCACAGAAAAACCTTGTTGCTGCAAAAACCAAGCACTTGCTAGACCCGAAATACCAGCACCAATAATGAGTACATGAGCGTCTTGTGCCTCTTGCTGTGGCGGTTTTGGAAGTGGCCCAACCCTATGGTTAGGTGAGAATGCAGCGTTAGTCGTTGGCATAATTTACATCATCTTGTAACAATAGGTTGAGATTAGCAGCTTTGACCTAAATAGGCTTTGATATGATTATCTTTTTGGTGCAAAAAGTCTTGACTGGAACCTTGCCAGTGTACGCCTCCATTAGCAATAAAAACCACAGTTTCGGCGAGTTTCAATACATCTTTGGGCTCATGGGTAACCAACAACACCGTCAGTTGGTGCTGCTCACTAAGACGCTTCACCAAAGTCGCCATTTCTTGCCTTAAGGCGGGATCTAATGCACTAAAGGGTTCGTCTAATAATAACAGCGGTTTACGCCTGACTAAAGCTCGGCCCAATGCGACCCGTTGGCGCTGTCCACCTGAAAGTTGTTTAGGTAAGCGCGCACCCAGACCTTTTAACCCCACTTGAACCAGAGCAGTTTCCACTTGGGCTGTTTCGTCTATTGTAAGTTTCAAACTCGCACGGATTCCCAAAGCTAAGTTGTTAAACACCGACATGTGAGCGAATAAATTGTGCTCTTGAAACAAACTCGTGACCGGCCTTTGGGATGGTTCAAGTTGGTCAACACGTTGTCCATTAAGCAAAATTTGCGCACTGTCAGATTGGGGTTGAATAAATCCAGCCAGCAAATTAAGTAAGGTCGATTTGCCCGCGCCACTCGATCCCATAATAGCCACCACTTGGCCCACAGGTATTTGCACATTGAAACAAAACTGCTGATCCCCTAAACGACAAATGACCTGCTTAAACTGAATCACCAGAGCCTCCCAATAAACGTTCTAAAACTACAAATATTGCTAAACACAAGCCCAACAAAACCATTGCTGTGACTCCCGCAGCATCACTTTGGTAGCTGCCCAGACGCTGATACATTAGTAAAGGTAAGGTTTGTATATCCGGACTACCAAATAACGCAACCACACCCAAATCTCCAGCTGACATGGCCGCCACTAATGCCAAAGCTAGACCGATGGGCTTACGTAAAATAGGCCACTCTACAAGGCGGAGTCGATGCCAGCCTTGGACATCTAAACTACTGCACAGGCGGTCATAATCTCGAGCAATTTTTAAATAAGCTACCGACAACACTCTTAATATATAGGGCAGTCCCATCAAAGCGTTCACCAGCACCACAATATACAAGTTAATCGCAAACACATTGACGTGAGGGCTCAACCCAATAAACAGTCCCGTGGCTAAGACCAGGGGCGGTACCACCAAAATGATTGAGCCCATCCACTCCACCCCCATTGCAGCATTGGCAAAACGCCGGCGCCAATGCCGCTGAGCTAGCAGCAATCCTGAGGCCATCAGTAAACTCAGTAGGGCCGAACTGAAAGCCACCCACAAACTGTTACTAAAAGCCTGCCATAAACGCAGATCAAGCAAAACATCGACCCAAGCGGTGTTAATACCGGCAATGACGACTGCCATCAAGGGTAACAAGACCAATAAGGTCGCCAAAAGCAGCACTAATGTATCCGCCATAATACCCAGTAAGGACTTGCGATCTGGGCGCATATTTTTAACTGATACTTCAAGACTGACAAAAACATCAATAGGCTTACCGAGACGCAAACCGACCCACAAAATAAAGCCGCAAAAAAACATCTGTAGTAGACTAAGGTAAACGGCCTTAGCCAGATCAAAATCAAAGCGTATGGCTTGAAATATAGCCACTTCGATGGTGGTCGCTTTTGGCCCACCACCTAAGGTCATGACAATGGCAAAGCTGGTAAAGCACAGGGCGAACACAAGTGCGCCTAACTGGGGTAATACGCCTTTGATATGCGGCCACTCAATGTGGCGCCAAAGGTCCATTGACGTCATCCCTAACTGACTTGATAAACGCCATGCTTCAGGGTTTATTGCATCGAAGCGTTGCAGCAAAATGCGTGTGGCTAAGGGTAAATTAAAGAACACATGGGCTAAGAGAATACCCTTTAAACCATAGACATAGCTTTGTGGATCGCCTCCCAACCATGTCCATAACTGATTGAAATAACCGTATTTACCATGCATTAAAACAATGCCAAACACTGCAATAATGCTGGGCACAACCAAGGCCACACTAAAGCAACGTAATAGAAGCCAGCGACCGACAAAAGCTTGTCTGCGAGCTAGGGCACGAGCCACCAGCACGGCCGCCAACAAACTGATAACAGTCGACAAACAGGCCTGCCACCAAGAAAACCAAACCACCCGCCAAGTGTAGGTGTCCATCACATACGCAAGCCACTGAGCTTGGCTTAGATAAGATGAAAAGGCCACCATAGCCAGCAGTAGGGGCAAAAGTACCAGCGCAAAGCTAATACTACTAAACCAAAACCAACGCCTGGGTGACCGTCTTTGTCTCACTGATTTAAGGCCTGTTCCAAAGTCTCTTCTAGAATCGACAAGTGGCGTTTAAGCGCACCCCTTTCTTTCTTTACCAGCGCCGCACCTGCTGCACCCATGGAACTTCTTAGCAGTGGATTCGTGAGTAACTCAGTAATATCAGCCAGCAAACTCGCCTTGGTGGTGACTCTTAAGGCGTGCACTTGTTCGAGTTGGTCACACACTTGGGTGAAGTTGAAACAATTAGGGCCCATCAGTACAGGTTTGCCTAAAGCGGCCGCCTCTAGGGGGTTGTGTCCCCCTGTATCAGCCAAGCTGCCACCCACAAAAACCACATCTGCTCGGTGGTAAAAATGCATCAGCAAACCCATGGTATCGATTAATAGTACGCGCCGTGGGTGAGCGTTATAAGTATCAACATCTACATCTGCTGCAATACCATTTGCTTGGTTTAGCTGGGGCTTTAACTGACTGTACTTTAACCAAGGCAGGCCTGACTGCTGACATAGGTCGGCAACCTCTTCAAATCGCTTTGGGTGCCTTGGCACTAGCACTAATGTACCCTCAACGGGTTCTGGCAACTGTGCCCAAGCCCGCAATAAACTCACTTCTTCGCCACTGCGGGTACTGCCACATACCCAGCACAAGCCATTGGGTACCCAATGACTTACCAAAGCACCTAAGTTATTTAGGTCACTATCCTCTATGACTAAATCATATTTCAAGCTGCCCAGCACTGACACGGAATCAGCCTGTGCGCCTAGCTCTATAAACCGTTGTGCCGTGGTTTGATCTTGTACCAAAAGATGAGTGAGCTTTTGCAGCATGGGCCCCACTAACCATGGCCAGCGAACGTAGGCTTTAGCAGACCTTGCCGACATGCGCCCATTGACCAACAACGTAGGTATTTTTTGGGCCGCGCAGGTGGCGATTAGATTGGGCCATAGCTCCGTTTCCACCAATAACACGGCTCTTGGCTTGACCCGTCGCAACATCAGCCAATTAGCCAAGCCAATATCGACTGGCAGATAACCACAACTGACTCGTTCGTTATCTGAAAATAGCTGCTGACAGCGGGTTTGTCCTGTAACACTCGTGGTTGTGACCAAGACTGGAAGTTTGAGATCACTAATAATGGCTGTAATGAGGGGGGCAATTGCATTGAGCTCACCCACACTAGACGCATGCACTAACACAGGGTGATGCTGCTTTTGCGGCAACCATCCATACCGTTGCCAGAAACCCCGCCGAAATTCAGCACGGCGCCAAACAAATAACAGATGAAATGCGACCCCAAAAGGTAACACCAGGTAGGATAAACAGGTATAAACGAAGAGAGCCACGGGTACAAAAAAACCTTTTATTTGTTAAACTAATAATAACTCTTATTCTTAGTGACGCCGACAACAATGAAGATCGTCAACCTGATATCCGGTAAAGACTTAGGCGGGCCTAAACAGACCTTTCTACATTACAGTGATAATTTACGCCAATTAGGCCACCAAGTCACTTCTATCATACGCCCTGGAGCACAATTAAAAGCGTTATTAGAGCAACGAAGCCTCGATTATTTGACTCTCGATTATCCCCGCACTCGCTTACCCCTCTTAAAAACCATAGCAGTTAGCCGACTCAGGGGCCTATTTATTCAGCAAAATACTGATCTTGTGATTGTGCACAAACCCATTGATGCTGAACTGGTCCGCGCCGCTCTGCCCACTCATTGTCAACTGATCCTGATTTTACACAGCTACACTGCGCTGGGCATCAAAGCTGCTGATGTGTTAGTTTGCGTATCACCTGTATTAGCTGAGTTTGCCCGTCAGCAGGGTTATACAGGCCCCTTAGTGGTGATTCCCAACTTGGTTGAATTGAATCCGATCGAACCCAACTTTCGCCCACTTCAAGCCACACCAGTGATTGCCACAATGGGCATCTTGCGGCGTACCAAAGGCCAAGACATTTTATTACAAGCTGCGGCTATTTTGCGGCGTCGAAATATTAAATTTAAATTAGTGATTGCAGGAAAGGGCCGCTGGCATGGTAAAGTCAATAGATGGATTAAACAATTTGATTTAGAGGCTATTACCCGGCGTTTAGATTGGGTTAGCAATCACGATCGAGATGATTTCATTGACGCGATGGACATTTTTTGCCTGCCCTCTCGCAACGAAACCTTTGGTATGGTGGTGATTGAGGCCATGGCTCGAAAACGCCTTGTAGTGGCCACCCGCTGCGGCGGCCCACAAGGTATTATTGCACATCGAGAAAATGGCTTATTGTGTGAAATTAATGCTGAAAGTTTGGCGGATTCATTGGCCCAAGCACTGACTTTGAAAGCTGAGGATTATCAGTCCATGTGTGAGGCCGCCTATACAACTGCCCGCGACCAATATAGCCCGTCTGTGGTGCGTCAGCAAATTGCGGCCATGTTAAAACAGTATGTGATGCCAACTTAGGGAAAAACTTAAAATAACACCAAGGCCCAAACTAAGGCACACTGTATTAAGGCAATTAGAACTGCAGCAGAGGCCACGTCTTTGGCCACAGCGGACCAATGATGACGTTCATCACCATGGCGATCTATAGCGGCTTCGATGGCAGTATTAACAAGTTCTGTTATCAGCACCACCAACACACTGATAATTAATATGGCACTCTCTAAGCGGGTCTCAGGCAGCCATAATGCCAAAGGCAACATCACCAGTAGAGCCCAGCTTTCTTGTTGAAAAGCGATTTCATTGCGCCACGCGAAGCATAGCCCCTGCCATGAGTAACCAAAAGCTTTGACAAGGCGTTTTATGCCACGGGGCTTATTATCTGGCATCTAATCATCACCTGTGGATTGAAATTGTAATTCATGCAAATGGGCATATAGGCCTTGTTGAGCAATGAGCTGCTGGTGGCTACCCTGCTCTACAAGTTGTCCTTGGTCCATCACCAAAATCATATCTGCCTGCTCTATGGTCGACAGGCGGTGAGCAATGACCAAGGTGGTTCTGCCTACCATCACTTCATCCAGTGCTGATTGTATGTAACGTTCTGATTCAGTGTCTAAAGCTGAGGTTGCCTCATCTAACACTAATAATGGCGCGTCCTTTAGAAGGGCTCGGGCAATCGCTATGCGTTGTCGCTGGCCACCAGACAAAAGCAGTCCAGACTCACCGACTATGGTACTCAAACCTAAACTCATGCGATCGGTAAACTCCGTCACCCTGGCCGCCTTAGCAGCAACAATAATCTGCTCCTCACTCGCATGGTGCATGGCACCATAAGCAATGTTTTGGGCAATGGTACCGTTAAACAACACTACCTGCTGGGTCACCAACGCAACCTGACGGCGCAAATCTAACCGCGTCAGGTCTTGAATATCATCTCCATCTAACAAAATGCGGCCCCTTTGGGGCTCATAAAAACGTAGCAACAAATTCACTAAAGTCGACTTACCACTGCCAGAACGTCCCACCAATGCAACCACTTGTCCCGGCTGAATGACCACATTAAGCTGTTGTATTAAAGCCTGCTTATCATAACTAAAGTCGACATTTTCAAAGGTAATTAAGCCCTTTGCTCGAGTTAAGGATCGAGTGCCTTGATCCGTTTCTGGTGTTTCATCAAGGAGGCCAAAAATACTTTGGGATGCCGCAATACCTTGCTGCAAAATACTGTTGACCTCTGTCATCGACCTTAATGGCTTAGTGAGCATGCCAGAGGCCGTAATAAAAGCGATAAACTGCCCAGCACTCATGGTGTCGATAATACTGGGGTGTAACGCCAAATAAATTAAACTGGCCATGGCCATGGCGACAATCATCTGCACTAAAGGGGTCGAGACAGACTCGGCCAAAGCGAGTTTCATCGCCTGCTGTCGATTGTTATTACTGGCTGCCATAAAACCCTGACGTTCCTGCTGTTGGGCACCAAATACACGCACAACGTCATACCCTTTGATGGCCTCACTGGCAGTCGCCGTCACTTGTCCCATACTTTCCTGTAAATTCGTACTGACGTTTCTAAATCGCTTGGAGGCTTTGTTCACGACCCAGCCAATAAACGGACCAATAGTCAAAAATACCAAGGATAACTGCCAATTTAAATACACAATATAGGCCAGCAAACCGATAATAGTCAGGCCCTCTCGCACAAATATTTTTAGTGCGTCTGTGGCTGCACCAGTCACTTGCTCGACGTTAAAGGTGAGCTTAGACAACAAGCTGGCTGACGTATTGCGGTGATAAAAGCTGGCTGGCAGCACCAATAGGTGATCAAATATATCCAGTCTTAACTGGTGTATCACGCGTCTGGCGACGTAGGTGATGCCGTAATTACCCAAAAAGAAGCCAGTCCCACGCACCAAAAATATGCCTAACACAGCCACAGGAATAACAGTACGGGCCACGCCATCAGCCGCTTCCACACTATCTACCATGTATTCCATAAGACTAGCGAACGCAGGTTGGGTGGCCGCAAACAACACAAAGCCGACAAGACTCACTGTGAACACCATACCGTGCTGCAGCACGTACCCCAATAGGCGTTTGTAAGCGTCCCAGGGGCCTAAGTTCGTTTGAGGGCTGTTGCTCGGGTCTGGCCCTACCGGCTTACTCATTTATTGTCCTTACATCAGATAGAAGACTAGTTTCTCTAGCTGGCATCACTAGCGCAGTGTAAACTAGCCATCTGTTGTCAATTAAATTAGCATTATAAATTGCTAATTGATCTGTTAATACCACTCGAATCCCATATGCTATCCGACAAACCTTTGTTAACCAAATTTTATACTGTTAAATACTGGCCTGTATGGCTTGGATTAAGCTGCCTACGCATTATCATTATCCTGCCTTGGGCATGGCGCATGAAAATGGGCCGGACTATTGGTCGACTATTGTATCAGTTATCTGCTCGCAGAAGATTGATTACTGAAACCAACGTGGGCCTCTGCTTTGGTCATTTAACAGCATCTGAACAACGACATATGATACGCCAAATTTTTGCTGATAATGGTATCGGTATTGTTGAAACCGCTATGGCTTGGTGGAGTGCCCGTAAAGACCTATCCCATCGGGCATCAATCGAAGGTGGCCCATTAATCGAACAAGCTCAAGCCCAAGGTCGTGGCGTTATTTTAGTGGGTGCACATTTTACCAGTCTTGATTTAGGTGGCATTTTATTGGCGCCCAGTTACCCTTACTATGCCACTTATCAGCGTCATGGTAATGCCTTAATGGATGCTATTATTCGCCATGGGCGTTTAAAGCACTTACCGGGCATAGTAGAGCGAGAAGACATTCGCCAAGTCATGCGTTTACTCAAACAAGGTGAAATCGTCTGGCTAGCGCCCGATCAAGATGTTGGACCAGAGCGTTCAGTGTTTGCCCCATTTTTTGGTGTCGAGGCAGCAACTACGCCCATTATTAGTCGTTTAGCTGCGGCCACAGGAGCTAAGGTTCTGCAGTTTAGCCACCACCGCACCCATCAAGATCAGCGTTATTCACTCACCATATCCGACAGTTTGGCAACTATTCCAAGTGGCGATTTAGTGGCCGATGTAACCAGGCTAAATGCTGCTATTGAGGCTAAAATACGCCTCAAGCCCAGTCAATATTTGTGGTTACACCGACGGTTTAAAACGCGCCCAGACAATAGTTCTGATATTTATTAAATAGCCCCACTCAGGTCTAGAAAGCACCGTTAACAGGCCATCATAGTGGCCCAAATGGCCATCACTTTTTGGCGCTGTTCTTGCAAATCATAGCTCGAGACCTCACCTGCTTGATTTTGTAAAGTGAGTCGGTGTTCAGCAGCACGCATGATTTCATAAGCCTCACGCAAATCTTGGGCCTGTGACGCAGACAGAATATTCTGCCTTTCAAAGCCGTCTAATATGCGAATATTATCAGTATAAGTGAGTAAGTCATGACATTGATGGGCATGAGCCAGCACCCCATACTGAACCATAAATTCAATATCAACGATGCCGCCTGCATCATGTTTCAGATGAAACTGAGATGTTAATCCATCTGCACCGGGTTTGCTGGCCAACTGCTGGCGCATTTTTTTACGCATCGCAATAACCTGTTGTTTCAATTCGTCGGGTTGCCTAGGCTGGCACAATACCTGTTTGCGCACAGCTATAAAATCAGCGCATAGTTTGTCACTACCCGCAATTGGCCGCGCTCTTACGAGAGCCTGATGCTCCCATGTCCAAGCCTCATTGAGTTGGTATTGGTTAAAGGCCGCTAAGGTAGAAACCAACAACCCTTTGGCACCATCAGGCCTTAAACGCATGTCTACTTCAAATAATTGTCCAGCTGCAGTGACTGTATTCAAGTAATTGATCATACGTTGACCAAGGCGAGTAAAAAATACACTATTGGCGACAGGTTTTGGTCCATCTGTCTCCAAGTGAGAGGGCATATCGTAAATAAATACCAAATCTAAATCTGACCCATAGCTCAACTCCCAGCCCCCAACTTTGCCATAACCCACGACAATAAAGTCGTCGCTAGAGCCGTGCTCATTTTGTGGGTGACCATGACGCTCACTGATCTCACGCCATGCCCAATTTTTAACCTGCCCAACCACAGCTTCAGCCACATAGGTGAGTTGGTCACTGACCCTCATAAGTGGCAAACGACCCGTCACTTCTTGAGCCGCAATGCGCAATAAATGCGCATATTTAAAATGCCTAAGGGCTTCCATTAGTTGTTCAGTATCGTCTTCTGGCAGGCGCAGAAGATTTTGTTCTAACTCCTGCTTTAGCTCCACCGCGTCAGGCACATTGAACAGGCTATGCACGTCCAGCAATTCATCAAGTAATGAAGGTTGACGCGCCAAAAAGTCTGCAAACCATGAACTGGCAGCGCAAAGTTGCACTAACAATCTAAGTGCGGCTGGATTTTCCTGCAGTAAAACCAAGTACACCGAACGCCTTAAAACCGCTTCGATAAGCACCATCACTCGTGCTAATGTGCGAGCAGGATGAGTCTGTTGCGCCGTTATGTGTAAAATTTGAGGCATTAACTGGGCTAAGCGTTCTTGGGCCACTGGCTGCATTGTTTGTGCCGGGCGACTTTGGTGCAACTCCCACAAATGCTGGAGGATACGATCAACATCAGTGAATCCAGCTTGACTCAACCTTTGCTGCCACTCTGGCAGCAAAGTGAGCTCATCTGTTTGATGAGCGCTATGAGATATTTCAGCCCATAACTGACTTAATTGGTGATCTAGCCCTTGGGAATCATTATCCTCTTTGAGAGCCACTACCAGCTCAAACTGTTGATGAATAAAATCTCTGGTGGTATTTATTTGGGCCTGCAAACTGTCCCAGCAAGAATACCCTAGGGCAACAGCTAACCTTGCCTGATCGGCCTCTTGGCTGGGTAAATCTTGAGTTTGCGTATCATGCACTGCTTGCAGTGCGTGCTCTACATCACGCAAAAACCAATAGCCCGTGCGTAATTTTTCGACATCAGAAGACGCTAAACCAGCAGTCTCTGGCAGCACATCTAGCACCGCCATCAAACTGCTTGTTTGCAAGCGATTATCGCGGCCACCACGGATCAATTGAAAGGCTTGGGCTATAAACTCTACTTCACGAATACCGCCCGTGCCTAATTTAACATTTTGTTCTAAGCCTCGACGACGCACTTCACTCGCAATCATTTGCTTCAGGCTTCGCAACGATTCAATGGCACTGTAATCTAAATATTTGCGGTAGACGAAGGGCCTTAATAGTTCCAGCAATTGCTGACCTGGTGCTTGGTTACCCGCGATAACACGGGCTTTAACGAACGCATACCTCTCCCACTCTCGCCCTTGTTGTTGGTAATAGATTTCCATGGCGTCAAAACTTAAAGCTAAGGCGCCACTTGCACCATAGGGTCTGAGCCGCATGTCTACACGAAACACAAAGCCCTCCGCAGTGACCGCGTCAATGGCTTGAATTAAGCGTTGCCCTAAACGAATAAAAAATTGCTGATTATCTAAACTGCGCCGACCACCTTGGGTTTCACCCGGAGCGGGAAAACTGAATATGAGGTCTATATCTGATGATAAATTAAGCTCTTTACCCCCCAGCTTACCCATGCCCAACACGACTAACTCTTGTGGTTGACCGTCACGATTCGTGGGTTGTCCCCACTGCTTAACACTGTCGTCATGGAGCCACGTCAAAGCTAAATCGACACACACATCTGCCAGATTAGATAAATCTTCAACTAATTGTTCACTGCTGCCTAGACCACAACGATTGCGCCAAATTAGACGCACTTGATGGGCTTTCCTAAATTGTCTCAGGCTCTGGTGTAACTGTGTTTCGTTAGTCACCTCTTGCATATCTGCCATTAAAAGGCGTTTTAACTGAGGCTTTGAGACTCGTTTTGTAAGTAAGGCATGGTCTAGTAACTGTGGGTTAAGCAAAAAAATTTGGACTGAAAACGGGCTAGCAGCAATGACCTTGATGAGTTGCAACTGCGCATCAACCTGCTGCCATGGCACAGGGTTAGAAAGCTTCATCAATGCCTCTAAACGATCTAGCACCTCACTTTGTAGTGCTTGGGGCAGGGCATCTATGAACTGCTGATTTTCGGGCACCACTTTAAGCGCCATAAACATTACTCCAAAACTAAGCTTCACAAGGTCAAAGTAACTCGGTCACTTTCATCGCGTGCGCGTTAACCAAAAATTTTGGCAACACTTAAGCCCTAGACCCTAACGGAAAAATTCACTTATAATCAAGTGATACCTTACTTTTTTGATACTTAATAACTTGTCGCCCAAAAACCCTATGCCATCACTCAACTAGGACACCGCCAATTTGACGTCTACTCATGATCTAGAGATCTCAAAGTTACAAACTGACCTCAAGGATGCCAAAGCGATAGCCCTGACAACATTACGGGCTAATGGCGAACTAGGGGTAGTGATTAACTTTCTTGAAAAGAGTTTTGCATGCAAAGATCATGTTGCCTTAGGCCAACAAATATTTAAGGCGGTGCGTACATTTGGCTTATCTTGTGCGGTGCAATTAAGGGTTGATACGGAGGCCATCAATATTTGTGATCAAGCGTTTGATGGCCAAGCACAAGAGTTTCAGTTTTTGAGTCGCCTAAAAGATAAGGGGCGTGTGTTTGATTTTGGTGAACATACTATTATTAATTACCAACACGTCAGTTTGTTGGTACGCGATATGCCTGTTGATCAGCCTGAGCGACACGGTCGCGTCAAAGATAACCTAGCGGTGCTTCTTAATGGCGCAGAGGCCTGTCTTAATGCGATTGAATCCGGCACAAGGGCTGACCGTATTAAGTCTGAGTTTTTAGCTAATATGTCACACGAGTTACGCACCCCTATGCATGCTATTTTAAGTTTTTCCAACATGGGTCATTCGCGTCTGCATAAAGTTGAACTGGAGAAACTGGGTCATTATTTTGACCGGATTAGAACCAGTGGCAGTCGTTTACTCATGCTACTCAATGACATGCTAAACTTATCCAAGCTGGAATCTGGAAAAATGGAATTCCTCATGCAGCAGGGTGATCTTGTGGATATTATTCAGCGCGCCACTGAAGAATTAGAAACCCTTATTACTGACCGAGCGTTAAAGGTTATTGTAGAAGCGACAGATCTTGACACTGTGACTTACTTTGACGCAGAGAAAATGCTCCAAGTCATGATTAACCTCTTGTCTAATGCGATAAAATTTACCCCTAAGGGTAAGCAAATTACTATTTTTTTCGATCCTCATACAAGTGCGCAGCCCCAATCGCTTAAACGACAAACCAACCTATTGACCATTGTGGTTGATGATCAGGGCATCGGTATTCCAGAGGGTGAAGAAGGTGCTATTTTTGACAAGTTTATTCAGAGCAGTAAAACCAATACGGGTGCGGGAGGCACGGGCTTAGGCTTATCCATCGTCAAAGAGATCGTGCAAGCACATCATGGTTATGTAGCGGCTTCTGCGAATGCCCATGGTGGTGCCCGTTTTCGCCTTAGTTTACCTATAATTAGCCATCCCACGCCCCAAATTGATCCTAAGCCAAAAACTGAGGTGGACTTTTTCTAAATAACCCCCCTCAGCGTGATTGACACAAGGGCCGCAGCGCGGCTTAATAGTATCTTTAAAATCTCTCTTAACTATAGGTAATTAAAGTGATCGAAACCAATCAGCAATACGTGAACTGGTTCCGTCACTCTGCGCCTTACATTAACGCCCATCGTGACCGTACTTTTGTCATTTATTTACCCGGGGAAGCCCTAGCCCACGCCAATTTTTCCCATACTATTCATGACATTAATTTGCTTAATAGTTTGGGTGTGAAGTTGGTTTTAGTGCATGGTAGCCGGCCACAAATTCAACAAGCCTGCAGCCAAGCCTCGATAGAGAGTCAATTTCATAATGGTTTACGCATCACAGATTTGGATCAACTTAGCTTAGTTCAAGCAACCGTAGGTCGGCAGGCGATGCAACTTGAAGCACGTTTTTCGATGGGTTTAGCAAACTCACCCATGCAGGGCTCGCGGATTCGCACAACCCGTGGCAACTTTATTACTGCGCGCCCCATTGGCATCAAAAATGGGGTCGATTTTGCCTACACTGGTGAGGTTAGACGGGTTGACGCAGAAGCCATTGGTAAACAGCTCAATAATGGCAATCTTGTGCTCATTTCTTGCTTGGGCTACTCACCGACAGGGGAAACCTTTAATTTGGCTGCATCCCAAGTTGCTGGGCGTGTTGCTGCTAGCTTGCAGGCCGACAAACTGATTGTGTTTGGGGCTGACAAAGGCATTACTAACTCACGTGGTGAACAAGTCATTGAATTACTCACCCGCGCAGGTCACCGTCTTGTGCACCAACATCAAAGCAGTGGTGATAGTTGGACAGACTTATCCATGCATATTGATGTGCTATCCAAAGCGTGTGACGCTGGCGTCTCACGGGGTCACTTGTTGAGCTATCAAGAAGATGGTGCTCTTCTGACCGAACTCTTTAGTCGTGATGGTTCAGGTACAATGGTCATTAAAGAGAGCTATGAGCAAGTTCGTAACGCCTGTATTGACGATGTAGGCGGCATTTTGGAACTGATTCGGCCCTTGGAAGACGATGGTATTTTAGTCCGCCGTTCGCGGGAATTACTAGAGTCAGAAATTCATTACTTCAGCGTGATCGAGCGAGACGGTGCGATTATTGGATGCGCCGCTTTATACCCCTTCGATGATGCGCGCCAAGGAGAGCTGGCCTGCATGGCCATTGATACCAACTACCGTGGCGGTGACCGAGGCCAAGTGCTATTGCGCCACATTGAAAAGCAATCGAGTCACATGGGGCTACAAACTCTATTTGTATTGACGACGGCTTCCTCACACTGGTTTATAGAAAACGGTTTCGTGGCAGCAGACTTAGCCGAACTTCCAACTAGCAGGCAGTCGTTATACAATTTCCAACGCAGTTCAAAAGTCTTTAGCAAAGCTTTGCTTTAACTTTATTAACAACATTAATTTTAATAACATTAATTATAAGGCACTTACACCATGCCCATTTACCGTTCTAAAACCTCTACCTCCGGTCGTAACATGGCAGGTGCACGTGCATTATGGCGCGCCACAGGCATGACTGACTCTGATTTTCAAAAGCCTATTATTGCAGTGTGTAATTCTTTCACCCAGTTTGTGCCAGGCCATGTGCATTTGAAAGATATGGGGCAATTAGTTGCCCGAGAGATTGAAAAAGCCGGTGGTGTGGCAAAAGAGTTCAATACGATTGCCGTGGATGATGGCATTGCCATGGGACATGATGGCATGCTTTATTCATTGCCATCACGGGATATTATTGCGGACTCCGCAGAGTACATGGTAAATGCGCATTGTGCCGATGCTATGGTCTGTATTTCTAATTGTGACAAAATCACCCCAGGCATGTTCATGGCTGCAATGCGCCTCAATATACCCTGCGTATTTGTTTCTGGTGGCCCTATGGAAGCGGGTAAAACTAAACTTGGCGATCGCAAGCTAGACCTAGTGGACGCTATGGTTATCGCTGTGGACGACAACGCCAGTGACGAGGAGGTCGCCGAATATGAGCGGTCTGCTTGCCCAACCTGTGGGTCTTGCTCAGGCATGTTTACCGCCAACTCTATGAACTGCTTAACAGAGGCTCTAGGTTTATCCTTACCTGGAAATGGTAGCTTATTAGCCACCCACGCTGATCGCGAAGAGCTATTCTTAGAGGCAGGCCGCACGGTGGTTGAGTTATGTAAGCGTTATTATGAAAATGATGACGAAAGTGTGTTACCGCGCAACATAGCTAGTTTCAAGGCATTTCAAAACGCCATGACTTTAGACATTGCGATGGGAGGATCTACCAACACTATATTGCATTTATTGGCTGCCGCCCAAGAAGGTGAGATTGACTTTGATATGTCCAATATTGATGAGCTATCTCGTAAAGTTCCGCAGTTATGCAAGGTGGCTCCAAGTACACCAAAGTATCACATGGAGGACGTGCATCGCGCTGGTGGGGTATTCGCTATATTAGGGGAACTCAACCGTGCAGGTTTACTTCACGCAGAATTACCCACTGTGCATAGTCCAACCATGGGGGACGCCCTAGCTAAATGGGACATTACAGTGACTGAGGATGCCGCAGTTAAAAAATTCTACACAGCAGGCCCAGCAGGCATACCAACACAAACTGCATTCAGCCAAGCCACGCGCTGGCCCACTGTTGATGATGACCGTGCCGAGGGCTGTATTCGTAATTTGGCTCATGCCTATTCCACTGAAGGTGGTCTTGCGGTGCTTACCGGCAACCTTGCAGAAGACGGTTGTGTAGTTAAGACCGCCGGTGTCGATGAGAGCATCTGGTTGTTTGAAGGCCCAGCTTACATTTGTGAAAGCCAAGATCAAGCTGTGGCTGATATCTTGGGTGACAAAGTGAAAGAAGGTGACGTCATTGTCATTCGTTATGAAGGACCCAGAGGGGGCCCCGGTATGCAGGAAATGCTCTACCCCACCAGCTATCTTAAAACAAAAGGTTTGGGCAAAGCCTGTGCATTACTCACTGATGGTCGTTTCTCTGGAGGTACCTCTGGCTTGTCCATTGGTCACGTATCTCCCGAGGCTGCAGGTGGTGGTAGCATAGCTTTGGTTCAACAAGGTGACCGCATACGAATAGACATTCCCAATCGCACCATTGATGTTTTATTGAGTGATGATGAACTGGCTCAACGTCGCAGTGATATGGATGCTAAGGGCAAAGATGGCTGGAAGCCGACGGCAGAAAGGCCACGTCAAGTGAGCTCTGCACTGAAGTTCTATGCAAAGACTGTCACCAGCGCGGACAAAGGCGCAGTGCGTGATCTCAGCTTATTAGACTGAGCTCACAATCCAGTCCTTATCCACAGGCAAGGACTGGGTACATGACCTGCCTCATTAGTGTTTAGGGGTATTGATTGCTAGTGCTAGCCTTAATGCGATCCAGGACTTGATAGCTAAAATCAAATGGATTCGGTTCTTTTGCCGCCACATCTTCACGTGCAATTTCATGCCATGCTGCGTTTTCTAAAATCGGAAAATAAGCATCACCCTCAACATGGCGATGCACCCGAGTAAGGTAAACGCGATCAGCTAAATCTAAAGCTTCTGCGTAGATCTGCGCACCACCGATAATCATCACTTCTTCAGCACCATTAATGAGATTGATGCGCTCTCCCATACTAATAGCCTCACTGAGGCTTGATACTAATTTAATACCCTGTGCAGGGTAATCGTGCTGGCGACTGATCACTATATTATCTCGCCCCGGCAAAGGTTTACCAATAGACTCAAAGGTTTTACGCCCCATAATCACCGGTTTACCTAACGTCATGGCTTTGAAATACTTTAAGTCGCCAGGCAAATACCAGGGCAATTGGTTGTTGCGGCCTATGACATTGTTTTCAGAGGCGGCTACAATTAAGGCGATGGTCATATAGCAACCGCCCCTTTGATGTGTTCGTGTGCTTGATAGTCTAGCAATTGAAAGTCCTCAAATTTAAACCCAAAGATATCCTTTACCTCAGGGTTAATATGCATTGTTGGCAGCGGAAAAGTGTCACGGGACAGCTGCAAATCAACCTGTGGTAAGTGATTAGAGTAGAGATGGGCGTCACCTAGTGTATGCACAAAGTCTCCTGCCTCAAGCCCACACACCTGAGCCACCATCATGGTGAGTAAAGCGTAACTGGCGATATTAAAGGGCACACCTAAAAAGATATCTGCACTGCGCTGATAAAGCTGACATGACAATTTGCCATTGGCAACATAAAATTGGAACATCATGTGGCATGGTGGCAGAGCCATGCGCTCTACGTCAGCCACATTCCAAGCACTGACAATCAATCGACGGGAGTCTGGATTACTTTTTATCTGACTGATTAGTTGCTCAATTTGATCGATATGACCACCTTCTGGTCTGGGCCAAGAGCGCCACTGGGACCCATAAACAGGCCCCAAGTCACCATCTTTGTCAGCCCACTCATCCCAGATACGCACCCCATTTTCAGTCAGGTATTGGGTGTTTGTTGAACCCTTTAAAAACCATAACAGTTCATGAATGATTGACTTGAGGTGCAACTTCTTGGTGGTGAGAACAGGAAACCCATGACTCAAATCAAAGCGCATTTGGTAACCAAATACACTTACAGTGCCGGTGCCAGTGCGATCTTCTTTTAACGCGCCGGCATCGCGCACGTGGCGCATAAGTTGAAGGTACTGTTGCATATGAAAGGCCCACATCAAAACAGAAAAAAGAGGCGTTATTTTAACCTTTAATCGAGGTCTTGCGCACTACTAAATAAATTCCGAGGGCAATCATAGGCAACGACAATAATTGCCCCTGTGTCATCCAGTCAAAAGCCACATAGTTTAAATGTGCATCCGGCTGACGAGCAAATTCAACCACAAACCTTTGCACGCCATAACCCAGTAAAAATAGACCCGAAACGCGAAAAGCAGCCCTTGGCTTTGCTGAGTAAACCCATACTAAGGTAAATAGAATCACGCCCTCCAGCACCATTTGATAAAGTTGTGACGGGTGTCTGGCTAAATTGTCTACATGGGGAAATACCATGCCCCAAGGCAAATCAGTAGGCCGACCCCAAAGCTCACCCCCAATAAAATTACCTAAGCGACCTACCCCTAGACCTATAGGCCCAATTGGGGTCACAAAATCCAATACCCGATGAAATTGAACCTTATATTTACGCGCAAACCAAATCACGCCAACAATCACACCTAATAAACCACCATGAAAAGACATACCGCCTTCCCACACCCTCAACAAGATCGTGGGCTGTGCAACAAATGCTTCAAATTGGTAAAAGAATATATACCCCATTCTGCCGCCAAGCACAGCACCTAACGCACCAAAAAAAATTAAATCACTGACTTGTTCTTTGGTAAAACCAGCAGCGGCTGCGCGCCGATTACCCAGCCAAAGCGCCGATGCAAACGCCACCAAATACATCACCCCATACCAATGGATAGCCAAAGGCCCTATATGGACTAATACAGGATCAATATTGGGAAAAATCAACATAATGGTGCTTCCTTAATACCAAATACTTATTAACATGCGTAAACCCACGATTAAGAGCATCCAAGCAAATAAACGTTTAAGTTTGCGCGCCGACAGCTGATGGGCAATTTTAGCCCCATAGTTGGCCGCCAAAAAACTGGTTGATACCAAACCCAGTAGTGCAGGCAAATAAATATAGCCTAAACTGAAAACTGGCAACACCGGGTTGCCCCAACCCATGACTGCGTTCGATGTGGCGCCAGCAATCGCAATGGCAAATCCACAAGTGCTAGCTGTGGCTACCGCCTTTTGAATAACTAAGCGCCGGTTGGTTAAATAGGTAACCAACAAGTTTCCACCACCTATACCAAACAGAGCGGAAATCCAACCAATCAATGCCCCTGTAACGCCTAAAGCAACACTACCCGGCAAGCGGTGCTGAGTGGCAGTAGGTTGTGAAAACATCATGCTTAAACTCATAAAAATAGCAAACACACCAAAACTGGCTTGCAAGTATATGGCTGGAATCGTTAGCGCTGTGTTAACACCAAAAAATGTGCCCACCAACATGCCCACTGCAATCGGTTTGACTAAATACCATTCTATAGCCGCTTTTTTATGGTGGGTTTTAATCGCACCTAAAGACGTAAATATAATATTGGTCAGAGATGTGGCAATGGCCATATAAAAGACGATATCAGGGGAAATTCCTTGCAGATTGAATGCCAACACTAAAGCTGGCACTACAATAACACCACCACCAATGCCAAACAGTCCCGCTAATAACCCAGCGATCGCGCCAAACACCATATAAACCAGAAAAATCATGCGTTCACATCTGGGGAAGAAAGACGCTATTATCTACGCTAAGCTGCATAAGCGCAAAGTTTAGGATACTCAATTTATCATGTGTCTCATTGTATTAGCCCATCAACTTAATGCCGATTACCCCCTTATCATGGCGGCTAATCGAGATGAATTCCGTCAGCGGCCAACACAAAGTATGCACTGGTGGCCAGATATCGAAATATTAGCAGGTAAGGACCTTCAAGCCAGCGGAACTTGGCTAGCTCTGCACAAAGATGGCCGCTGGGCTGCAGTGACCAATTTTCGGCGGGCTGCTCATTATAATTTAACACCTTTTAAATCACGTGGGCACCTAGCCATCGACTTTTTACAGCAACAAAAGAGTGCCTTAGTGTTTACCCATACACTTCAAACAGACCAGTTCGCGGGCTTTAATTTATTACTTTGGGATAATCAACAGTTGGTTTTTTGCAGCAACGAAAAGGCAGCCGAAGTGCAGGTGTTAGCAGCTGGTTTATACGGCTTGAGTAATGGTTGTTTAAACAGTAATTGGCCCAAAGTGGAGCATGTCAAAAAAATTTTACAAGGGTCCTTACACCAGCCACCACAGCACCAACAACTACAAAAAATGATGCAAGACACAAGCATAGCCGCAGACCAAAGTTTGCCTAACACGGGCATTGCTATTGCATGGGAAAGGCGTCTATCGGCTTGTTTTATCGATGCCCCCGAATATGCTTATGGCACCCGCACCTGCATTAGTTTATACCGCGACCATTTGGGTCATATGGATGTGCAAGAAACCAGTTTTGATGGATTAAGACCCGCTGAGCAATATTTTAGTTGGCACATTTGATGGGGTAATTCGATGCCTTAACGGGCATTTAAACTCACACCCTAAGCGTCGCACTAGAAAAGGCTATTTATGGCGCCTTGGGTGCGTTTAATTACCCACATAACGGCTGTGTAGGCGGGTTAAGCCAGCGGCTTTAAGATTGTCTCTAATCACACCCTGCACACCATCGGCGCAGACCTGTTGCAACGCTTGTTGCAACATCGCCTGGGATTGGCCAAGAGTGAAGTTACGAATGACTGACTTCACCTTTGGCAGACTCGCTGCGTTCATGGATAAACTGTCGTAACCCATGCCCATCAGTAATAAAGCTCCAGCAGGATCACCTGCCAGTTCTCCACACAAACTCACCGGAATAGCCGCCGCTTTGGCCGCCGTTACCACTTGCTGCAGGGCCATAAGTACTGCTGGATGCATGGTATGGTATAAGTCTGCTACTGCTGGGTTATCTCGGTCCACGGCCAATATATACTGTGTTAAATCGTTACTTCCTACAGAAATAAAGTCAACACGCTCAGCAATATGGCGGGCTTGATAGACTGCTGCTGGAACTTCAATCATCACCCCTATGGGGGGTCTGACCAGTTGGTAACCCTCTTCACACAATTCTGCGTAAGCCTGATTAATCCATCGAATCGATTCGTCAATTTCATTCACGTGAGTGATCATAGGCAACATGATGCGTAAATTATCTAAACCTTCACTGGCCTTTAACATGGCGCGTATTTGCACCAAAAATATTTCTGGATGATCTAAAGTGACTCGAATTCCACGCCATCCCAAAAATGGGTTATCTTCCTTAATGGTGAAGTAAGGTAAGTTCTTATCCCCTCCAATATCCAATGTACGCATAGTCACGGGCAGGGGGGCAAAGCCTTGCAGTTGGGTGCGATAAGAATCTGTTTGTTCCTCTTCTGAAGGAAAGCGCTCCTTAATCATGAAAGGTACTTCAGTCCGGTATAGGCCAACACCTTCAGCGCCTTGGGCTAAGGATCTGCTAACATCTAACGGTAAGCTAGTGTTCACTAACAGAGGTATGGTGTGACTGTCGCGAGTCTGTGCGGGAACATCACGCAGAATTTCTAACTCTTTAGTAAACGACGCTTCTTCAACTATGGCTTGTTCGTATTGATGGCGCAGGTCCTGGCTAGGGTTGAGAAAAATTCTGCCCATGTAGCCATCAATAACGACTTCTAATCCTTCCATGCGACGATAGGGAAAATCAACCGCACCCATCACCGTGGGAATACCCATAGAACGCGCTAATATAGCCGCATGCGAGTTATTCGAGCCTAAAGTTGAAATGATAGCTTTGAGCTTGTGAGCGGGCACTTCTGCCAACATTGCCGCCGTCACTTCTTCAGCCACGAGCACCGTGGAATCTTCAAACTCACGCACTTCTGTGTTGGTTTGTTGTAGTTCCGCTAATATGCGCCGTCCAAGATCGCGAATGTCTGAAGCCCTTTCCCGTAAATAAGGATCTTCCATCGCTTCAAAGGCTTGGATGTGCTGCTGCACTACTCGACGTAAAGAGCCTTGAGCCCACTGGCCTTGGCGGATATGTTGTATCACTTCGCCTGCAAGTGCGTTGTCATCGAGCATGCGCATGTATACTTCAAACAACTCTTGTTCTTGGTTTTTTAGATTACGCGCTAAGGTCCGACTGACTATTTTTATTTTTCGTCTAACGGCCTCCAAGGCTGTTTGAAAAGCCTCGACCTGTTCTTCTGGGTTACGACATCTGCGATCTGGTACTTTATCTAAATCTGCAGGTGGGGCGATAACGGCAATATGGCCGATGGCCACACCACCAGAACCACTAACACCCTCGTAATGCAGATCAAGACTCTCATCATCCGCTAGCGTATCCTGTCTTAGACCACCACCGGTGGCTTCCGCGTGAGCAATAAAACCTGCCAACTGGGCTGACAAGGTGATCAACATGGCCTCTTCATCAGTGCCAAATTGTCGCTCATCGCGTTGTTGTACTACAAGAATACCTAACACCTTACGGTGGTGCACAATAGGCACGCCTAAAAAGGAATTAAACGCTTCTTCACCTGTTTCTTGCACGTAGTAGAAGTTAGGATGCTCTGCAGCCCGTGTCAGATTGATTGTTTCAGCCTTAAGGCCGACTAAACCCACCAAACCCTTGCCCGAGGGTAAAAAAGCTTTGCCAATCGACGCTTGATTAAGTCCTTCACTCGCCATGAGGACGTAGTTATCAGTTTGTGGGAAATAAAGGTAAATGGAACACACGTCAGTGCGCATGGCTCTTCGAACATGGTGTACTACCAATTTCAAGGCCGATTGCAAATCCTCTGCGGCACTTACCGCTTGGATTATTTTACGCAGACTGTGGAGCATTATTTATGATTCCTACCTATACATTATGATCGCTTGGTGTGACTGGGTATGACTAAACCTTGATGATAAACCAAGCGCGAATGACGCAAGCAGAGTTCCTTCATCGCCCGTCGATACACTTCTCGTTTAAACGACACCACTTGATCCACCGGATACCAGTAACTCACCCATTCCCACGAGTCAAATTCAGGGCAGTTGGTGGTTGCAGTTTGAACGGTGGCATCAGGTGCCAACATGCGTAGCAAAAACCATTTTTGCTTTTGGCCTATACATAAAGGTTGTTGCCCCTGGCGTATCATGCGTTTAGGTAAGCGGTACCTTAACCAACCCCGAGTGCAGGCAAGAACTTCCACGTGTTCTGGCGACAGGCCAATTTCTTCTTTGAGTTCCCTAAATAAGGCTTCTTCTGGTGTTTCATGGGCATCAATACCACCTTGAGGGAATTGCCACGCATCCCAACCCAAACGTTTTGCCCATAGTACTTGACCATGGGAGTTTGCCAGAATAATACCTACATTGGGGCGAAAACCATCTTTATCGATCACGGCTTTGCACCATACAAAATATATTTGTGCCCATTGTTCCACAAAACCACCAGCAACAACAACCGCAGATGGAAATGAGCTAAAATAATGTTTTAAGATTCATTAAGATAGGGGTTTCCATGCAACAAAGGCTAGCTTTGTTTGATTTAGACAACACATTACTGGCGGGCGACAGCGACCATGGATGGGGCGAATTTATGGTCTCACAGGGTCTTGTTGATGGCGCTGACTATGGTGCAAAAAATGACAGTTTTTACCAAGACTATGTGGCAGGCAAGTTGAATATGAGTGCTTATGCTGAGTTTGTGTTGGCACCATTGACGCAATACCGTGCAGCTGAACTTGAAAGCATTCACCAACAGTTTATGCAAACGATAGTGATTCCTATGATCGCGCCTAAAACTCAAGCTTTGTTGCAACAGCACCGCAATGCAGGTGATGTGTTGGTGATTGTCACAGCAACCAACGACTTCATCACAGCGCCCATTGCTGCATACCTTGACATCCCACACCTGATTGCCACACCTGCAGAGCTTTTAAACGGTCGCTATACGGGAAGATTGAGTGGCCCACCCTGCTTTCAGGCCGGTAAAATCGACAAACTTAATGCATGGATGGCCCACCATGACTACACCATAGAAGGCGCTTATTTCTACAGCGACTCCCACAATGACATTCCTTTATTAAGCTTAGTGGATCAGCCGATGGTAGTGGACCCAGACGCCAAACTTGAAGCTCATGCTGTGGCTCATGCTTGGCCTATCATGAGTCTGCGTTAGGCTTCTGAGGATTGTTTAACTTATTCTTTAGCCCTTTGAAAAAGCCTAGGCTTCATACCAGGTGCGAAGAATCACCGACTTTAAATAATCAGTTTCAGGAATAGCTGGATGCACAGGATGGTCACCCCCTTGGCCGCCTTGCTCTAACACTTGTCCCAAACGACCATTTTTACGACAGGACTCTTGCAATAGCTGAGTCAGACGGGTGCGTTCCAAATGCATAGAGCATGAAGCAGAGACCAGTATGCCCTCGGGCTTTAATAGACGCATGGCTAACTGATTAGCTCGCTGGTAGGCGAGCTCTCCCGCCTTGATGTCTTTGCGGCGGGCAATAAAGGCTGGTGGGTCAATAATGACCATATCAAACCGCTCACCCTCTTCGTGTAGCTGCCTCATGGTCGTAAAAGCGTCACCTTTAAGACTCTTGACTTTATCACTCACTCCATTTAACGCTGCTTGTTGGTCTACCAGATCTAATGCCTGCGCAGAGGCATCGACACAAATGACTGCCTCGGCACCTGCTACTGCTGCCTGCACACCCCAGCCACCAGTGTAACTAAAGACATCCAGCACGCGCTTGCCATGGGCAAGCTTTTGCACTCTGCGGCGATTGAGTCGATGATCATAAAACCATCCTGTTTTTTGACCTTCCCACACTGGGGCTAAAAAATTCACCCCATTTTCTTTTAAGGGCACCAGTTTTGGCACTTCACCCTGCGCCACGCGCACGTATTCATCGAGCCCTTCAAGGGCTCGCATTTTGCCATCATTTTTAAGCAAAATGTTTAACTTTGGCACCACTTGATTTATCGCTTCCAACAATTTTGGAAGTAATAACTCGATACCTGCATTAGAGATCTGCACTACAAGCACCTGATCAAAACGATCAATCACTAGGCCAGGCAGGCCATCACTATCACCGTAAACCCAGCGGTAGCAGTGATCTTCAAACAATCTTTCTCGACTCATCAATGCCACTTTCAAGCGTTTGGCTAAGCGTTCTAAATTAAGTGGTTCATGCGCTTGCCGACTCACCAAACGCCCACAAATAAGCTGTTTAGGATTAATGATCGCGGTACCCAAGGCTTTACCTTTAGCATCCAGTACATTCACTTGTTCGCCTGCTGGAAAATTTTGCAAGGGCGATTTACTAACGTCCACTTCGTTACTGTAGATCCACAAATGACCTTGACGTAAACGGCGATCTGACTTTGACTTTAATATTAGATCTGGCATTTATTCTTCACACAATTGAATGTAAGCATCAGCGTCTAATAAATGTTCCAGTTCTTCTGGGTTAGTTAAGCGTATGTGCAGCAACCAAGCTTCGCCATAGGGGTCTGAATTGACTAATTCTGGATCATCATCTAGCTGCTCATTGACAGCAATTACCTCGCCAGAAACTGGCGCAAATAAATCTGAAGCTGCTTTAACTGATTCAATAACACCAAACTCATCTTCAGCAACAAGTTCTGCACCCACATCTGGTAGCTCTACGAATACCACGTCACCCAGTTGCTCTTGGGCAAAATCTGTGACGCCAACAGTGACCGTGCCATCACCTTCATTGCGAATCCATTCATGGCTTGAAACGAAGCTTAAGCCTTGAGGTAAGTTACTCATAATTGTGTCCTTATTAGGTCTGTTTTTCTGGTTTGGGGGCTTGTGACAATGGCGGTAAGTGTGCGCCCACACCCATGGCCTGTTGTGCTAAATGTTGTTTGATCGGGTTCAATTTTTGTACCCAGTTCATGCCAGTATTGCGGAGCAAACTCAGCATGGGGTGTTGATTAGCAAATAATCGAGAAAAACTCTCCATCAAGGTCATCATACGCAAATTATCACCACGCCTTTTCGACTGATATTGTTCTAGAGTTTTAACACTGGAAATAGCATATCCTTGTTGTTGAGCCTTTTGTAACGTCTCGACTAAAGCGGCAACATCTAAAAAGCCTAAATTAACACCTTGCCCAGCTAATGGATGTATCGTGTGTGCTGCGTCACCCACCAACACTAGCCCTGCTTGCACATAACGCTTGGCGTGACGCTGTCTAAGGGGAATCACATAACGCTTGTCACTGGCGGTCACCACTCCTAGACGGTGTTCAAAAGCTTGACTCAAAGCGTGGCAAAAGTCTTCGTCTGACAAGGCTTGCATCGCTTCTGCTTGGGCTTTGGGTCGCGACCACACAATGGAACAATAATGAGTATCTGGGCCTTCTTCGATGGCACTAGAGAGGGGTAAAAAAGCTAAGATACCGTCCTCTGTAAAGCGTTGCCAGGCCGTATTTTTGTGTGGTTGGGTTATTTTTACTCGCGTCACTAAGGCGTGATGAGGGTAATCCCACTCACGGGTGGGCAGCCCTGCCAATTGCCTAATCTTAGAATTGGCCCCATCAGCCCCAACCACTAGCGTGGCACTGACTTGTTCACCACTGGCCAAAGTTAAACAACGAGGGGATATTTCTTGCGCACTCATGTCAACCACTTGGCTATGCTCGAACAGCTGATATTTTTTGGATTCTAAGGTTTGGTGCAGCGCTGAAGTGATGGTGCAGTTTTCAACAATATGACCCAAGTATGGTAAATGCTGTTCTGCGGCGGTAAAGTCGAGTTGACCTGTGCCACAGGCATCCCACACATGCATGGCACTATAGGCTTGAAAACGCGCCATATTTTCAATTAGTGGCCAAACTTCAAGGTTTTTTAATAGGTTTTCAGAGGCTAAACTCAACGCTGACACACGAGCATCCACTTGTCCTGGAAGCCAATCTTGGGCTGGGTTTAAGGCACCCGACTCAATTAATGCGACCTTAAAACCGGCATCAACAAGACCACAGGCAAGGCTAGCACCCACCATTCCAGCACCCACTATTACAACGTCAAACTGGTTCATTAGCTTTTCTCGTGGCGCTGCGGGAATTAGAAGTGACCAAAGGAGGCATGGCTAAGACCTTGGACAAGGGCACATCCAAACCCATGGCGGCACGGGTAAAAATAGTTTTAACTGCAGGTATTTGCTGCATGGTGAATAAACCCAATTGGCGCAACGCCGAGTAATGTGGTTTCTTACTAGAAAAGAGCTTCATCACTTTGTCACTTGCACTAATAACACGCTCTTGATCCCACCGGCTGGTAGCAACGAACTGATTTAAGTTGGTTAAGTCACCCATAGGCGTGCCTTGTTCACATGCTTTGAGCACCGCTTGTGCCAGTGCAAAGCTACCCCTTAAGGCAAGGTTAAAGCCTTGGCCTGCTATCGGATGCAAGGTATGGGCAGCATTGCCCACCACCGCGAGTCCCTGACGCGCTTGCTCTTGTGCCACACTTAAACTCAGCGGGTAAACTTGGCGATCACCAATAGCAAGAAACTCACCCATGGGATAACCCACCTGCTGTTGTATTTCTTCTAGTAACTGAGCATCACTCAATTGCTGTAATTCACCTTGACGAGCAATGGGCTGGGTCCAGACTAGGGCTGCCCGATGCTTACCTTCGAAGCAAGGCAAGGGTAATAAAGCCAGTGGGCCAGATGAGGTGAACCGTTCACATGCAAGGCTATGATGATCTTGATCTAATTGTAAATTAGCCACCAGTGCTACTTGGTCATAAGTTTGCACTTGATCAAACATTCCCAGTTGTTCACGCAAATCTGAGCGGCCACCATCAGCCATCACAATGAGTTGGGCAGTGAGGCTTTGAGCCTGCCCAAGTCGCTGATATTCTAGGTGGCTATTTTGACGTGCATTATCGATAGCAGTAACTTGGGCTTGGTCTATTAGATGTACGAATTCACTGCACCGTTGAGTGATTTGTTGTAAGAAAACCTGCCCCATCGTCTGATTTTGCAGTACATAGCCCAAGGCCTCTGTTTGCATATCACCGGCCTGCATTTCACTCTTCCACGGTTGTCCTTGGTCGCTCACTTGAATATTGCTAATAGCCTGAGCATGGGGTGCCAAGTGCTGCCATAAACCAATGCTATGTAATAAATTACGGCTACCTAAAGCCAGCGCAGTTGCACGTCCGTCCAAAGCACCCGCTGCCGAGGGAGTGTTTGCTGCAATTGGTGCCGCATCCAATAATGCGATAGATAATCCGTAGGCCTTTGCTGTGCCGGCAAAAGCCAAACACAAACTTGCCCCTACCAGTCCACTGCCAACAATGACTATATCGTAACTATTATTAAACTGCTTACCCACAGGGCGTTGCTCTATATGTTCAGTCATTAGCTAGCCATTATAGTTTCAATATCTGCCACAGATACTGGTAAATTTGCAGTAAGATTGCGGTAACCATGGTCTGTCACCAAAATATTGTCTTCTATACGCACACCAATGCCGCGCCATTGAGGGGCAATATCTAAATCTTCTGGATCAATATAAATACCCGGTTCAACCGTGGTGACCATGCCTGCAATCAGTGGACGAGACGCGCCATCTAGCTTGTATACACCCACATCATGCACATCCATACCTAGCCAATGGCCAATGTTGTGCATGTAGAATTTTCGAAAGGTTTGCTGTTCAATATTTTGCTCAAGCTCACCGGTCAATAAGCCAATTTCAATGAGTCCTTGAGTGATCACTTTCACCGCTGCATCTTGCATATCTGTATAAACAGCACCGGGTTTAATGCACGCCAAGGCTGCCTCATGAGCCGCTAATACCAATTCATAAATAGTTTTTTGTGCCTCACTAAAGCGGCCATTAACAGGAAAAGTACGGGTGATGTCAGAAGCATAATGATCTAACTCACAGCCTGCATCGATCAATACTAAATCACCATCCTGTAATACTTGATCATTATTGGTGTAGTGCAAAATACAGGCGTTTTCACCACCAGCAACTATCGAACCATAAGCCAGCCGCTGGCTGCCTTGGGTGGTGAATTGATGGTGTAATTCAGCAGCCAGTTGATATTCGTGCATGCCTACTTTGCAGACACTCATGGCCCGTTTGTGAGCCGTCACACTAATAGCACAAGCGGCGGTCATTTGAGCTACTTCAGCCTCTGATTTGAATAAGCGCATGGCATTAACTAACGGATCTAGGTCGGCTAGTTGAGTCGGACAAATTTTGCCTTGACGCGCCAATCTTCGCAACATAGAAAGGCTCTGTTGCACTAGTTCACCCGTGTCTGCCCGGCTAAAGCTATAGACGACTTGGCTCGCGTCATCTAACAAGTCTATGAGCTTATCAGCCAAACTTTCGTTACTGTAGGCCTGATCTATCATCAATACATCCGGCGCAGCATCCACCCCTAAACGTCGACCATGCCAAATTTCTTGTAACTTGTTTTTGCTAGCACAGAATATAGTGGTGGATGGGCCATTCACTCCATTGACCAGCACTAAGGTCGCATTTGACTCTACCATGCCCGCCAAGTAGTAAAAGCTACTGTCTTGTCGGTAATCGTGTTCTACGTCGCCATTGCGGATATGCACGGGGGCACACTGCACTATCACCACCGCCCCTTGAGGTAGTTTTTTCAATAAAGCGTGGCGTCGATTGTTGTATTCTGTGGTGGCGAGTTTAGTCATGATATCTGCCCTAAGGTCATTACTTTAGCATTTAGTGTTACTGCTGTGGCGCTCAGTGTAGTTGTTGTGGCACTTTCTGTGGTCCACTTTCAGCCAGCAAATTGAATTCTGCAAATACCATCATGGCGGCCAAACGAACATATTCAACTAGCTCTACGTAACTTATTTCTGCGCTATCTTCCGTTAGATCTTCGTCTTCTGCATTAAAAGACACCTGAGCAATGTTGGCTAAGTCTTCCATGGCGTCGGTAATTTCACTCGATAGCTTTTGTTTACTACGGTCAAAACCTAAGCCAAACCCACTTAAAAATCCAGTGCACCATGCTCCCAAGGATTCTGCTCTGCCTGCAAGCTCGGCATCATCCTCGGGCAGTAGGAGTTGCAGGCCAAAATCTGCTTCTGTTAATTGTTCTAATACCATATCGTAAAGCACCACTAGCTCAGCTTTGTCGTCATCATCTTCAATGGCTTGTACATCTAAATGAGCCACTACCATCGCTAACCAAGCCTCAGCATCAGCGCGCACACCTGCCGCCAACTGTCCTGTCAACAGACCGTGTAATTCTGAAGGCGTTCCAAAAGCCCCCAATTCGACAAACATGTCTGCAAAATCATCAAATACATAGTTGAGTTGTGGTTTGGTATCAGTCATGGGGTTAGCTCAAGCAACAAATTAGGCCTTTATTATACCTGAGCTGTCGCCATTCTCTAGAGCTTTTGGAGGACCTACTAGACAGTAGCGTTATTTACTATAAAATCTAGGGTAGATTACTTTTCAATTGGACCAGACATGTCGACTATCAGCGCCTTGGCACATCATGTAGACCAGTTGCTAACCCAACATCGCACTTTAGCGCTTGAGCACTCGCAATTGCAACGGCGAGTGATCGAGTTAGAACAACAATTGCAACAGCAACAAGCTGTTAACAACTTAGATCAAGACACCCATATGGAATCTAATCGAGCCCACCAGCAAACCCTAGAAGATGAGTTGAATGGTTTGATCAGCCTGTTTGAACAAACAACGGAAACCAAGCATGACTGACTTAGAAGCAGTGCAAGTGACCATTTTAGAACAAAACTACACGCTCACTTGTCCCTCTGGTAAAGAAGCTAATTTGCGCCGAGCCGCAGAAACGTTAGACAAAACCCTGCAAAACATTAAAGCAAGTGGGCGAGTCATGGGACTAGAGCGCATGGCTGTCATGGCAGCTCTCAACATGAGCGCTGAATTAATAGATACCCAGATGCAATTGGAGACCTTAGAAACGGCTTTAGCCCAACTTGATAAGACTGTCACAGATACCCTAAATTAAGTTTTGCATGCACATTGTGGGTTCCCTTCTTAAAATCAGCAGCCTATAATGGGGTCAGACTCCCTGTGGTGCTCGACATTCGATAACGTCCTTGAGCCGATTCATATAATCAGGGTGCTTCTCGCATACGCTTTGTGCATGTCCACTTGTTGGAACGCCTTCCGCCTATGCAGGGGCTCCCACCTTGAACCTTCGGGTTCAGGGCAACCATCGGAATCGCCACCTTGGGGAGTCTTTCACCACTTATTGTTACCCTTGTTGTGTAACGGTAAACACGTAAAAATCTGTAAAACCTTCAATCTGTGCCTAAAACGACCGAATAACTGTGGCACAATCTGGGCTGAAGCGGCGCAGTCCTGCCTAAAATGAGGTTTTCAAGTTATGACAACACGTATTTTATTAATCGAAGATGACCAAGAACTCAGTGAATTATTGAGCGAGTTTTTGGCTTTAGAAAATTTTGAAATAGATCAAGCCTTTGATGGTGAGCAAGGCCTCAACATGGCTTTAAATGGCCAGTACGATGCCTTAGTGCTTGATATAATGATGCCTAAAATGAATGGTCTTGATCTTCTCAAGCAATTTCGCATTAATCATAAAACCCCAGTACTCATGCTGACTGCTCGCAGTGATGAGGTAGACCGCATCGTTGGCTTTGAGATGGGGGCCGATGATTACTTACCAAAACCCTGTAACCCACGGGAAATTGTTGCCCGTATTCGCGCCATACTAAGGCGTGTAGAAATGGACAAGGCAGGCATGCAGGCTAACAGTAACCGCCAGATTGTGGTGCTAGAAGATGTTGAACTAAACCATAATACGCGCATGGTATCCAAGCAAGGTGAAGCACTTGACCTGACGAGTACGGAATTTAATCTTTTAGCCAGCTTGCTGGAAAAAGCGGGACAAGTGCTCAGTAAAGAAGAGCTAACAGAAACTGCATTGGGTAGAAAACTAGCACTATACGACCGGAGTGTAGACATGCACATGAGTAATCTCAGACGCAAGTTAGGACCGTTTTTAACCGATGAACCGCGTATAAAAACAATACGGGGCGTTGGATACCAGTACGTTATCAATGATTAGGTGGCCACTCATATTCCGCAGTTTATATTGGAAAATATTCTTCTTTTTTTGGCTTACACTAATCGCTGCCATCTTTTCTGTCGTGACTTTGTCCCAAGTTGTTTTTCAAGAACGTGACCAAGATCAATACCAACGGGTAGTGCGTCTAGGTATCCAGGCCGCAGATATTTATGAAACCAATGGCACTGCTGAGTTAACTGCTTGGTTACGTTATATTGACCAAGAGTTTGATGTAAAGGCGTTTATGTTAGATTCAAAACTTCGCCCTGTTAGCGTCGCTAATCTACCCAAAAACTGGCTTCAGTTTGTCTTGCCTCTGACTCAAAATAGGCTATCAGAACGCCACTTAAAGGGCTTCCAGCCCTACCGCATATCGAGTAGTACGAATCGCATTTATACTTTTGTGGCCCATCGTGATGATCATGGCCCCTACCCCGCTTGGTTAAAGCACTTACCCGTGCTGCAGATTATTACAGCCTTGATTATTGTGGCTCTACTGACGGCCTTTGTGACTTGGCTGATCACCGACCCCTTGCGCAAGCTTAAACAAGCGACCGACTCATTTGCCCGGGGTAATCTAGACACCCGATTACCCAATTCAGAGACTCCATGGCAGTTTTTGGTGGGTAGGAGAAAGGATGAAATTGGAGAAGTTGGACTGGCCTTTAACCGCATGGCAGAACGCATCAGCTTATTAGTGAGTAATCAGCAAAGGCTATTTAGAGACATCTCTCATGAGTTAAGAACCCCTTTGGCTAGACAGCAAATCGCCTTAGAGTTATTGGCTCGCAAGCTGCCTGATACAGAACACCAGTCTTTACAGCGCATTGAACGTGAAATAGAACGCATGAACGCGTTAATTGATCAAGTGCTCACGTTACTGCGTTTAGAACAAACTGGTCAAAGCCCTGATCAAGAAACCTACAATTTAAGTGCTCTACTTTTGAAGCTCACTCAAGATGCTCAATTTGAAGCTCAATCAAAACATCAAATTCATTTTCAACAAGCTGCCCAGACCTTGCTCACGGGTCAGCCAGAATTGGTGTCTAGGGCTGTAGAAAACATATTACGCAACGCGATACGTTACACCCCTAACGATAGCCGCATCTTTTTAACGGTGCAAATCTATGTTGATACGGTAGTCATTCGGATTGAGGATGAAGGTGAAGGTGTGCCGGAAGAGGCGCTCAATCACCTATTTGAACCCTTCTTTCGGGTGGAGGCCAGCCGCAACCAACAAAGTGGCGGTTATGGTGTCGGTATGGCGATTGCCGAACAAGCTATACGGGCACAAGGGGGCAGTATCGAAGCCAGCAATCGAGCTGAGGGTGGCCTTCGAGTTGACATCACCCTACCCAGCGACGCAGTAACGAGCCAAAGCTAGAGTTTAAGGCGCTAAAAATAGCTGGTAGGCTGGATTATGGGTCTCTTCATTAAAGGCATAACCCAATTCATCAAGATAGCCTTCAAACTTGCCTTTGTCTGATGGGGGCACTTGCATGCCGACCAACACGCGGCCATAGGCAGAACCATGATTGCGATAGTGGAACATTGAAATATTCCACGGCTGGCCTAAGGTGTCTAAAAACTTGAGTAAGGCACCCGGTCGCTCTGGAAAGGTAAAACGATAAACCACTTCATGCTCAACCGCGGCATGACCACCCACCATATAGCGGATATGCGTTTTAGCCATTTCATTGTCACTCAAATCCACAGCAGAGATGTTGGCACTTGAGAGTTCTTCAAGGAGTGGCTCACGCCCACCTTCGCCTGATTTAAGTGTCACACCCACAAATACTTGGGCTTGGCTCTCATGACTATACCGGTAGTTAAATTCAGTGATATTGCGATCACCCAAGGCTTTACAAAAACCTTTAAAGCTACCCGCACGCTCTGGTATCTGTGCTGCAATAACAGCTTCACGCCCTTCCCCTATCTCAGCTCGCTCAGCCACATGGCGCAGCCGATCAAAATTTAGGTTAGCGCCTGTTGAGACAGCAATAAGGGTTTGATTTTTCGCCTGTTCCCGCTCAACATATTTCTTTAAGCCGGCGACGGCACAAGCCCCTGAGGGCTCCATTACCGCACGCGTATCGTCATAGATATCTTTAATGGCGGCACACAATTCGTCGGTGGTGACCGTAATCACTTCATCGACATACTGCTGGGCAAGTTCAAAATTAAGCTGACCCACTTGGGCTACAGCAACTCCCTCAGCAAAGGTACCTACTTCAGGCAAGATCAGCCGCTCACCGGCATCTATGGCGACTTTTAAACAGCAAGCATCTTCGGGCTCTACCCCAATGATCTTAATATCTGGACGCAGGTATTTAATGTAAACAGACATGCCCGCAATTAATCCACCTCCTCCCACCGGCACAAATATGGCGTCAACATGGCCTTGAACCTGCCGCAATAACTCCACAGCCACAGTGCCTTGCCCTGCAATCACATGCTCATCATCAAAAGGATGGATGTAGACTAGGCCTTGGTTAGCCACTAAGGTTAATGAATACGCATAGGCTTGAGCAAATGAATCACCATGTAATATGACCTCAGCTCCTAAAGCTCTGACAGAACTCACCTTAATGTCTGGGGTAGTCTTAGGCATGACGATGGTGGCATTAATCCCTAGGTACTTAGCCGACATGGCCACACCTTGGGCATGGTTACCCGCCGAAGCAGCCACTAAACCACTGGCCTGCTGCGCCTGACTTAACTGAGAAATGCAGTTATAGGCGCCTCGAATTTTGAAAGAGTAGATCGGCTGTAAGTCTTCTCGCTTAAACAGAATATTGTTGTCCATTCGTTTCGAAAGGCTGCGCGCCGCGCTCACAGGCGTTTCAACAGCCACATCATAAACATTGGCTGATAAAATTTTCTTAATATAACGATGGGGCATATTGTTTTTCTCGTGCGGTAAAATATTTTCACAACGCATAGACCGTCTAACTCAGGTGATCATCTTAATGGTAGAAGCAACTAGCGTCTACATTGTGCGAGGTAAATTACTGTATAATCATGACATTAGTATCTAAATTGACCCTGTCCATGAATCAAAACGAGTTAAAGCAAGCGGTAGCCCAAGCCGCCATAGACCATATTGTGCCGCAACTTAAGCGCGAATCAATTGTTGGGGTCGGTACTGGATCGACTGCAAACTACTTTATTGATGCCCTAGCTGGTATTAAACACAGTTTTGATTCTGCAGTGGCCAGTTCTGAAGCCACCGCTGAGCGTCTAAAAAGTCATGGCATCAATGTCCTAGAACTTAATGTCGTACCACACATGAGCTTTTATGTTGATGGTGCAGATGAAACCAACGAAAATCTGCAGCTGATTAAAGGTGGTGGCGGGGCTTTAACGCGAGAAAAAATTGTTGCAGCCGTGGCAGAAACCTTTGTTTGCATTGCCGATGAGTCAAAACTAGTCAACGTATTAGGTGAATTTCCACTGCCCGTAGAGGTGATCCCTATGGCACGAAGTTATGTGGCTCGCAAGTTAGTAGGCCTTGGTGGTGAACCTGAATGGCGGCAGGATTTTATGACTGATAATGGCAACCTGATCCTAGACGTTTATGGTTTAGATATTGTTGACCCCAAAGGTCTCGAACAACAGATTAACCAGCTTACTGGCGTGGTCACTAATGGATTATTTGCACAGCGTCCTGCAGATATTTTATTTTTAGGCACAACACTAGGCGTTAAAACACTGCATCGTTAAATCAATAGACGACAGCTGATGGTGCCACTTACTTGTTTAAGCTTACCTAAAGCGAGTTCTGAGCAACTGGCATCGACGTCAATCACCACATAGCCCACTTTTTCGTTCGTGTTCAAATACTGGCCGGAAATGTTAATACTATTTTCAGAAAACACATTGTTAATTTGCGACAATACACCTGGCATGTTGCCATGGATGTGTAACAAACGGTGGGTATTTTCATGACTGGGTAATGACACTTCTGGAAAGTTAACGGCCGAAAGTGAAGTGCCATTATCACAGTAGCGAATCAGTTTATCGGCAACTTCGACGCCTATATTGACTTGAGCTTCAACCGTTGAACCACCAATATGAGGCGTTAATATGACATTATCAAGGCCCCTTAACGGAGAAAAGAACTCGTCTTTGTTAGAGCGAGGCTCCACGGGGAATACATCAATAGCGGCCCCAAGTAACTTGCCATTGTTAAGACAACTGGCCAAGGCTTCAATGTCGACGACCGTGCCACGAGAAGCGTTTATGATAATGGCCCCATCTTTCATTTGGGCAAACTGCTTAGGACCCATTAAACAATGAGTGGAAGGTGTTTCTGGCACGTGTAAAGTTACGATATCGGCTTCACCAAGAAGCTCTGCTAAGCTGCCACACGCATTGGCGTTGCCTAAACTCAACTTCGTGATTTGATCATAATATATGACTTCCATGCCCATCGATTCAGCCATGATTCCAAGTTGTGAGCCAATAGACCCATAACCAACAACACCCAACTTTTTACCACGTATTTCAAACGATTGATGGGCTGACTTAAGCCATTGACCTCGATGCGCCTTAGCATTTTTTTCTGGAATACCCCGCAGCAACAATACGGCCTCAGCAATGACCAACTCTGCCACGCTGCGAGTATTGCTATAGGGAGCATTGAACACAGGAATACCTAATTCTAATGCAGCTGCTAGGTCGACTTGGTTAGTCCCGATGCAAAAACAACCGATGGCCATTAGTTTTTGCGCTTGCTCTAATACCTGTCGAGTTAATTGAGTGCGTGATCGAATGCCGACAAAATGAGCATCTTTTAATACTTCAACCAGCTCACTTTCTGGCAGGGCGGTGGTGTAAAAATGAATGTTATCAAAACCGTCGGACTGCAAAGCTTGCACTGCGGATTGATGCACACCCTCTAATAAAACAATTTTAATATTTTGTTTTTTTAAGGAAATCTGTTGCACTGGGGTCAAGGGGATGCCTTTCGAATGGATGGAGGTATGAATCTAAAGGCGACCATTATATTACCATATGCGACGCATTAGTAGTCTTGTGGGTATAAAAAAGCCCCTAAACCTTTCGGGTTTAAGGGCTTTCGTCAAAGTCTGAAGTGTTTCAGACTCACTGAGACTAAATCAGCCTAATTAGGCTTCCATATCTTTCATAGACAGCTTAATGCGTCCACGTGCATCCACATCTAGAACCTTAACTTTGACGGTTTGGCCTTCTTCTAGGTAGTCAGTGACTTTCTCAACACGCTCACTTGAGATTTGAGAAATGTGTAACAAGCCGTCTTTGCCAGGCAAAATGTTAATAAAGGCACCAAAATCTACGATGCGTTCCACTTTACCTTCGTAGATGGCACCGACTTCAGCTTCTGCAGTAATCTCTAGAATTTTAGCTTCAGCTAATTCTGCAGCCGCTTTGTCATCAGCGTATACACGCACAGTTCCATCATCTTCAATATCAATAGATGCGCCTGTCTCTTCACACAAACCACGAATAGTAGCGCCACCTTTACCAATCACATCACGGATCTTATCTTGGTCGATCTTGATGGTTTTCATGGTGGGGGCATTGTCATTCAATTCAGTGCGAGGAACCGCAATAACCTTGTTCATTTCGTCCAAGATATGGATACGTGCTTCATGAGCTTGCTCAAGAGCCATTTCCATAATCTCTTCGGTGATGCCTTGGATCTTGATATCCATTTGCAAAGCGGTGATACCTGCTGCGGAACCGGCTACTTTAAAGTCCATGTCACCTAAGTGATCTTCATCACCCAAGATATCTGTTAATACAGCAAAGCCAGCATCTTCTTTAATCAAACCCATAGCAATACCAGCCACAGGAGCTTTGATTGGCACGCCCGCGTCCATCAATGCTAAGGAAGCACCACATACAGAGGCCATAGAACTAGAGCCATTAGATTCAGTGATCTCTGAAACCACACGAATGGTGTAAGGGAATTCTTCTTGGCTTGGCAACATGGCTTGAATACCACGACGAGCCAAACGACCATGTCCAATCTCACGTCGGCCTGGACCCATAAAACGGCCTGTTTCGCCGACAGAATAACTAGGGAAGTTATAGTGCAACATAAACGGATCTTTGCGAGAACCTTCTAAGGCGTCGATGATCTGCTGATCTCTACTGGTACCCAAGGTAGCCACTACGATAGACTGAGTTTCACCACGAGTGAACAATGAAGATCCGTGCGCCTTGGCTAAGGCACCAATTTCAACATTAATACCACGCACTGTTTTATTATCGCGACCATCAATACGTGGTTCACCTGCCACTACGCGCGAACGAACAGTGTGCTTTTCTAACTTACTTACCATACTTAATACGTCAGCCTTTGAAGGTGACCCTTCGCTATCACTGCACAGGGCTGCAACAGCTTGTGACTTAACTTCACCCAGGCGGGTGTAACGATCCATTTTATCGCTGATTTGGTAAGCTTCTCCAACAGCATCACCAACGGAGGCAGTGACGGAGGCCTTAAGGGCGGCATCTTCTTGCTCAGCAACCCAATCCCAAGTTGGCTTCGCAGCTTGTGATGCAAATTCGCTAATGGCCGTAACCACCGCTTGCATTTCATCATGGGCAAACAACACCGCACCTAGCATCACGTCTTCACTGAGTTCTTTGGCTTCTGATTCAACCATCAACACGGCGTCAGCAGTACCCGCAACAACCATATCCAAATCTGATGTGGCTTGAGCTTCAAAGCTTGGGTTAAGTTGGTAACCCGCATCTTCAGAATATGAAACACGCGCTGCACCAATTGGACCCGCAAAAGGAATGCCCGAGATGGCTAAAGCTGCTGAAGTGCCGATTAAGGCAGCAATATCTGTGTCGTTTTGCTTATCCGCAGAGACAACGGTACAAATAACCTGTACTTCGTTCATGAACCCCTTGGGGAACAAAGGTCGAATCGGACGGTCGATCAAGCGACTGGTTAAAGTCTCTTTTTCAGAGGGACGTGCTTCACGCTTAAAGAAACCACCTGGGATTTTACCCACAGCATAGGTTTTTTCTTGGTAATGCACAGAAAGAGGGAAGAAACCCTGATCAGGCTTCGCCGTTTTAGCACCGACAACGGCCACTAAAACTTGGATTGCATCATCAATGGTGACCAGCACCGCACCAGAGGCTTGACGCGCAATGCGACCCGTTTCTAGGGTTACAGATTGCTGACCGTATTGAAATGTTTTGGTAATGATAGACATATATCTCTCCATAAAATAAAGAATCTGCAAGCAACTGAGCGATCTAATCCACCAGTACACTTATTAACTCGGTTTAGGTTTCAGCTTAACCTTTGCTTTATCACCAAGCGAATAAGAGTACGGGCCGACCCTCTCTTATTGTTTGCAGTCAAAACCACAAAGGCTAAGTAACCACATGGTCACCTAGCCTCTATGCTGCCATGGGAACAAGTTGCCAAGGCATGTTAAATTGATCATTAAAGTAAATGACTAGCGTTAAACCAAAAGAGGCCTAAAAGACACTGCTTGTATCAAGCTAATGTAAACTTTTACTCCGTCTTAGGGGCATAACATTAGGCACGCCACCTGACAGTCAATTTTTAGCGGCGTAGGCCTAAACGACCAATAAGCGTAGCATAACGCACAGCGTCTTTACGATTCAGGTAGTCTAACAACTTACGACGCTGGTTCACCATACGGATCAAACCACGACGGGAGTGGTGATCATGGTGATGCTCTTTAAAGTGACTTTGCAGTGCCAGAATATTCGAAGTTAATAAGGCAACCTGAACTTCTGGTGAACCTGTGTCGCCTTCAGCAGTTTGGTAATCGGCTACAACAGCAGCTTTTTCAACGGCAGTTAATGCCATGGTAATTCTCCAATAATTAATATGCCCACTAGCCTCGTGATTGAGAGCTAAGGGTTAGTTAACGTTCACACCGTGCATATTTACAGCGGAACTCACATGAAGGCCTAAGTGCTCATTAAGCGTTTAGCTTTTAAGCGACCTTCGGGTTGCACTTCAGCTAAACCAATAAAGGCAGTCGCATCAGACGCAAGCGAGTTGTACACTCGCACCACATCAAAGGGGGCGTATTCAGTGGCATGGTCTATAACCTTACCTTGCTGCAACGCCTCAATTTCATGGGCGGGTAATTGTACAGCATTTAATGATAAAACGGCAGTATCTGCTGGTATTAATAGTTGATCTAGCCTTGGAAAGGCGGGCGTGATATCGGGCCACTGCCCTGCTTCGACTACTTGACCCTGAGTAGCCTCATCAATAATGCCTTGTAAATCCTCTAAAGTAACCATCTGCTCAGCCACAAAAGGGCCCGCCTGCAGGCGCCTTAATTGCGCCACGTGAGCACCACAATCCAGCGCCAGCCCCAAATCTTCCACAATACTGCGTATATAAGTGCCTTTAGTGCAACTGATGTCCATTTGAACTTGGCTATGCTTAAAGCTCAGCAGTTCTAAGTTATGAATGGTTACTTGCCGAGGCTTAACGGCCACCGTTTTACCTGCTCTGGCTAACTTATACAAGGGCTGGCCTTGGTGTTTAAGCGCAGAAAACATGGAAGGGACTTGACTAATAAGACCACGAAATTGAGGTAGTTGGGCTTCAACGTCTGTCACAGTAATATGCTCGCAGGGCTTAGTTTCCACCACCTTACCATCAGCATCACTGGAATCAGTGCGCACACCCAGTTGTGCAGTCGTTTGGTAACGCTTATCAGCATCCAATAGAAACTGACTAAACTTGGTGGCTTCACCTAAACAAATAGGCAAAAGCCCTGTAGCTAAGGGGTCTAAAGAACCTGTATGACCCGCTTTACGGGCCCCAAACATGCGTTTAACCCGCTGCAGAGCATGATTTGAACTCATGCCCGTAGGCTTGTCTAAAATAAGGATACCGTTGATTAAACGACCTTTGGGCTGACGTGTCATTAGGACTTATTCGACCTTAGAGCCCTGCTCTGGATCTGACGCCCGAGCCTGGTCGATCAAGTTGCTTAGATAATTACCCCGAGACAAGCTATCGTCAAAATGAAAGCGCAAAGTTGGTACAATGCGTAACTTCATGCGTTGACCGAGTTGGCTACGCAAAAATCCAGAGGCATTGTTAAGGGCCTTCACTGACTCAGTCATCCCTTGCTGGTCTTCGCCACCATTTAAGATTGTCACAAACACCTTAGCGTGGGAAAGATCACGGGATACTTCAACAGCACTCACTGTGGCCATGCCCACGCGAGGGTCTTTCACCTCTCGCTGGATTAAGGCTGCTAATTCTCGCTGAATTTGGTCTGCCACACGCTGGGTGCGGCTATATTCTTGTGCCATGATCAGCCCTTACAAGCTACGCTCAATTTCAACAGTGTCAAAGACTTCGATCTGGTCACCCACACGCACATCGTTGTAGCTCTTCACTCCAATGCCACACTCAATACCGTTACGAACATCCGTAACTGCATCTTTGTGACGGCGCAAGGACTCCAACTCACCTTGATAGATAACCACATTATCTCGTAGTACACGAATAGGCTTGCTACGATGAACAGTGCCTTCAGTCACCATACAGCCGGCAATTTGGCCTAACTTAGGCGAACGGAACACCTCACGCACTTCAGCTATACCCACGATAGATTCACGTAATTCGGGTGCCAGCATGCCCGATAGAGCGGCTTTAACATCGTTAATAATGTCGTAAATAACGCTGTAGTAACGCAGATCAATGCCTTCTTTCTCAATCAAAGCCTTGGCAGGTGTGTCGGCGCGCACATTAAAACCAAAGATCACTGCATTGGATGCGACAGCAAGGTTAACATCAGACTCAGCGATACCACCCACACCACTAGAGACGACTTGCACCTTCACTTCTTCTGTTCCGATATCCATGAGGGAACTGGTTAAAGCTTCCAAAGAGCCACGCACGTCTGTCTTCAATACAACATTTAAAACAGAGGCTTGGTTTTTACCCATATTTTCAAACATAGCATCTAATTTAGAGGCTTGCTGACGGGCGAGTTTCACATCACGGTATTTGCCTTGACGGAATAAAGCCACTTCGCGGGCTTTCTTTTCATCGGCCACTACTGCAAAATCTTCACCCGAATCTGGAGTACCACCCAAACCTAGAATTTCCACAGGGATAGAAGGACCCGCAATCGTAATTGGCTTACCATTCTCATCCAACATGGCCCTTACCCGACCAAACTGTTGTCCTGCCAGCACAATATCACCTTTCTTCAAGGTGCCATTTTGAATCAATATAGTGGCCACAGAACCACGGCCTTTATCAAGGCGGGCTTCCACGACAACACCCTTGGCTGGCGCTTCTGGCACAGCCGTGAGTTCTAACACTTCAGCTTCCAGTAAAACCGCATCAAGCAAGGCTTCAATGCCCTCACCTGTCTTGGCTGAAACTGGAATAAACTGAGTTTCACCACCCCAATCTTCAGGCACTACTTCACGGCTGGATAATTCGGTCTTTACCCGATCAGGGTCTGCACCTTCTTTGTCCATTTTATTAATGGCTACAATCAGGGGCACTCCTGCCGCTTTAGCATGCTGCACGGCTTCTTCTGTTTGAGGCATCACCCCATCGTCTGCTGCCACCACTAGGATCACGATGTCTGTTGCCTTAGCACCACGGGCGCGCATCGCTGTAAACGCTGCGTGTCCAGGCGTATCTAGGAAGGTCACCATACCTTTGTCAGTTTTGACGTGGTAAGCACCAATGTGCTGAGTAATACCCCCCGATTCGCCTGAGGCCACTTTGGTGGAACGAATAGAGTCCAAAAGCGAAGTTTTACCATGGTCAACGTGACCCATTACCGTCACCACAGGCGCGCGGGTAATCTCGTTACCTTCGTAATTAATGCTTTCAACGACCTCTGTTTCAATGGCATCGTCCATCACCAGCTTCACTGTATGACCCATCTCTTCAACCACAATGGTTGCTGTATCTTGGTCAATGACTTGGTTAATGGTTACCATGGCGCCCATGTTAAACATCACTTTAATCACTTCAGCAGCCTTCACTTTCATACGCTGAGCTAGATCAGCTACAGTGATTGACTCGGGAAGATTGACTTCATAAACGACCTTCTCCGTAGGCACTTCAAAAGCATGCTCACCATTACCAGAGCGTTTAGGCGCTGCTAACTTACCTTTGCTGCGTGAGGTTTTACCTCGACTGCGGTCATCACGCCCACTAACAGTGCGACCCTTGCCTTTGCCCTTGCCTGCTGGAGCGCCACCACGGGGCTTATCTGGGGAAGTAAACGTCTTTTGATGGGCCGGTTTTTTCTTAGCATCTTCAGTCGCCTTTTGACGGGCCACCTCAGCATCTGCTGCCACTTTTGCTGCTATAGCATCTGCGTCTGATTTAGCTTTGTCTGCATCATCTACAGCATCTATGACTGCGGCATTGGTGTCAGCACTCGCTACAGCCTCAGCCACCTCGGTCGCTTTAACTGCGGCAGCTTTTGCAGCCAATTTCGCATCAGCGTCTGCCTTTACTTGAGCCACTTCATCGGCTTTACGGGCTGCTAGCTCCACTTTTTCTGCTTCGATCACAGCTGCCTGGTCGTCTTCTTCAGACTTAACATAGGTACGCTTTTTACGCACTTCAACGTTAACTGTGCGCTTTCCTGCCGCACCCGCAACTTTTAGAGTACTAGTCGTCTTGCGCCGCAGTGTAATTTTCTTTGGCCCATCAGCATTATCACCTTCTCCCCCATGGGCTTTTTGCAAGTGAGATAAAAGTGATTTACGTTCTTCATCTGATACTGCATCGGTTGCTGCACGGCGAGTAAGACCCGCTTCTTCCATTTGGTTGAGTAATCGCTCAACTGGGACACCTACCTTCTCGGCTAGGGTGTTGACAGTTTGGTCTGTCATAATCATATTCTCCTGTCGGTCGGGCTATGGCTTAAACAAACCAAGGGGCGCGCGCCGTCATAATTAATTCTGCAGCTTTCTCGTCACTCAAACCTTCAATATCTGAGATCTCATCAACAGCTTGCTCGGCCAAATCTTCCATAGTAATGATGCCACGGCTTGCCAATACAAATGCAAGGTGAGTATCCATACCTTCCATGTCTAGCAAATCTTGAGCAGGCTCAGAGTTGTCTAACTGTTCTTCTGCTGCTAGCGCTTGGTTAAGTAATTTATCTTTTGCACGCGTGCGGAGCTCTTCAACAATGTCTTCATCTAATCCATCAATCGCCAACATTTCGTCTAGGGGTACGTAGGCAATTTCTTCAAGGCTAGCAAAGCCTTCCTCTACCAACATTTCAGCAAAGTCTTCATCAATGTCTAACGCATCAACAAAAGTCTGAACCACACCACCCACTTCATCTTGTTGCTTGGCAGCAGCATCTTCTTCAGACATCACATTAATGGTCCAGCCTGTCAACTCCGAGGCTAAGCGCACGTTTTGTCCATTGCGACCAATGGCCATGGCTAAGTTTTCGTCACTTACAGCAACGTCCATCGCATGGCGATCTTCATCAACAACAATAGAGCTCACTTCTGCAGGCGCCATGGCGTTAATGACTAACTGAGCCGGATTATCATCCCACAGGACAATGTCTACGCGCTCATTGTTTAACTCACCGGTCACCGCTTGCACACGTGAACCACGCATACCAACACACGCACCAATGGGATCGATGCGGCCATCGTTAGTCTTCACTGCAATTTTAGCACGGGATCCCGGATCACGCGCAGCTGCTCGAACTTCAATCACCTCTTCAGAAATCTCTGGCACTTCAATTTTAAACAGTTCAATCAACATTTGTGGGTCTGTGCGGCTTAAGAACAGCTGCGGGCCTCTACTCTCCGTGCGCACTTCAGACAACAAAGCCCTCACACGATCGCCCATGCGAAACGTTTCTCGACCAATCAATTGGTCTCTTGCCATGAGAGCTTCAGCATTATTTCCCAGATCCACAATCACGTTGTCGCGTGTGACTTTCTTAACGCTGCCACTAATGATTTGGCCAATACGGCCCCGGTACAATTCCACAACCTTGGCCCGCTCTGCCTCACGAACCTTCTGCACGATCACTTGCTTAGCCGTTTGCGCTGCAATACGGCCAAACACTTCGGTGGGCAATTCTTCTTGCACAAGGTCACCCAGTACAAGGCTAGGGTTAGTCACTTGAGCGTCTTCAAGAATTAATTCAGCTTCTGGGTTGGTGTATACCTCATCGGTAACCACTGTCCAACAACGCGTGGTAGTTGCTTCCCCAGTTTTGCGGTCGATGGCGACTCTAATATCGCTTTCGTCGTTAATATGCTTGCGTGTTGCAGTGGCCAAAGCTAACTCTATCGCTTCAAAGATAACGTCTTTTGGCACGTCCTTTTCATTTGAAACAGCTTCTGCTACTAACAGAATTTCCTTATTATTCATTTCAAGCTCTCACTTAATTTGGGCTTATAAAACCGAGCTTAAAAGCGCGGTACAATATTGGCTTTTTCAATGCTGTCAAAAGGCAACAAATATTCTTCATCATCAACCTGTAAAACCACGTCATCACCTTCAATGCCGCTTAGCAAACCCGTAAAGCGACGACGGCCATCAAACGCCAGACGCAACTTCAAACTCAGCTTCTCACCGATACTTGCTTGATACTGCAACAAACTAAACAAGGGACGATCCAGCCCTGGTGATGACACTTCGAGGGTATACTCTCCCGATATCGGATCTTCAACATCCATGATGGCGGCCACTTGCCGACTCACATCTGCACACTGCTCCACACCGATACCCTTGGCATGATCTATGTATACGCGCAAAGTAGTGTGCCGTCCCTGAGAGAGATATTCAATACCCCAAAGTTCACACCCACAAGCTGCCACTGCTGGCGCTACTAAAGCTTCAATTTGTGCCGCTGCACCTACCATTTCAACATCCTAAAACGCAAAAAGCCCCTAATTAGGGGCTTTTTGGTGACGATATGTATCCAGTCTCATCATTGCGTTAACCACACAATTACGAACCCCTGAATTAATTCTTTATGGCTTTCGCCAAAGGTGAATGTAATAAAACATCCACCTAAAATTGGTAGCGGGGGCAGGATTTGAACCTACGACCTTCGGGTTATGAGCCCGACGAGCTACCATGCTGCTCCACCCCGCATCAAAGAGCGCATATAATAGCCATATAATCCTTACACGTCAAACACTTATTGCGGCTAAATGGCAAAAGGCCGATTTTAATCTTGGACCTTACCAACTGCCTGTATTAGGCATTGATAACCATGGCTCCATGGGCGCCAAATGCTCACCCTCTTGCAATAATTCAATTGACACATTGTCTGGGGATTTTACAAAAGCCATGTGCCCATCTCGGGGGGGTCTATTGATCACCACGCCGGCATCCATCAACGTTTGGCAAAGTCCATAAATATTATCCACTCGATAAGCCAAATGCCCCCAGCTTCTGCCAGTGGTCAAGAGTTCATCATCGTCCCAATTGTGAGTGAGCTCCAACAGTGGCGCCTTAGTATTTTGAGCACCCAGCTCATCAAATGGGGCCGCTAAAAATACCAAGGTGAAGCGCCCTGATTCATAGTCGGTTCGTTTAACTTCAACCAGACCCAGTTGATTACACCAAAAATTCAGAGAGGCCTTTAAATCTGATACTCTGATCATGGTATGTAGATAACGCATAGTGAATTCCTTAATAACAAAAATTTAACTGACTAAAAGCCATACATCGATTAATATGAACCCAATTAAGTTTGTGTTTTGACCGCTGTTACGCCAGTTTCAGTTCGCCACAGCAGCCCATCTTTCTTTAGGGTAACGTGCAAGGTTGCGTCTTTGGTTCCATTCTCATAATCAGCAAACATATGCTGCACTATGATGTCATCACTTTCGAAGATGCAACGACGATTGCGTATGGTAGACAATCCCATAATCGCACTCATCTGCTCAGCAGAAGTGTCACCTTTTTTGCTCACTCTTCCCGTTGAATGCCAAGTCATCTGAAAATCTTCATGATGCAGATCTAAGTAGGCCTGACCGTCCCTATTGGCCCAAGCAGTGGTCATTTTATCGTATAAACTCATTATATCTCCTCACACTCCAGTGGGCTTATTACCATTAAAACCATTTGATCAAGCATTCTGTGTACCCTGCTTATTTATGATTTCAAGGGCTCACTATTTGGACCTGCCGTAACCCAGACCTGCTCATCAATATTAGCTAGCCATGCAGCAGTGGAACTGCCAAAAATATGTTTTTTAGGCACAATTTGATGATGCTGTTCTAGAAAACCAGCGCGAATATTAAACATGGTTTTTTCTAGATCAGTAGCATAGAGCTGAGTGCCGCAATCACCACAAAAAGCTTGAATTCTTTTATTGCCACTATCAGCCACTTTGACATATTCTTTGGCCTCACCTTTAATCTCTACATTTTCTGCGCTCGCGACAGCCACAGCCCTAAAAGGAGCACCACTGAATATTTGGCAATCTTTGCAGTGACAGGCCATCATCATATTTTCAGACACGTCAGCCTTTAAGGATATTTTTCCACAATAACATTGCCCGTTTACCTTCATCTTTAAAACCCCAGTTAACTGATCAGATAAGCGTCCAATGCTGACACTTTCCCTAAGGGAGTGCAACTCTTTGGAATCACATCCTAATCGATTCCCTCAACGCAGCTCAACCCCAAGCAACACTCAACAAGACTCCAAAAATAAACGACCAGGCATAAAAAAGCCCCTTATAGCGGGGCTTTGTGGACATCTACGATTGGTAATAGACATCAATTTGGTACCGGCGGCCGGAGTTGAACCGGCACGAGCATAGCTCACCACCCCCTCAAGGTGGCGTGTCTACCAATTCCACCACGTCGGCATAACCCTTTACTCTGTTACTGGCACATCGCTGTCAGTAGGCACTAATGCTTCTTCAAAATTAGGAAGCGTTTGTTGCTCTACTTGCTCAACCATGGGAATGCCCGCATCAGAAATACTGCTAGCTTGTTGCTTGGCGTAGAAGGCCAAGGCAAAACTGGTCACAAATAAACCAGCCGCTATAATCGCTGTAGTTCGGCTCAGAAAGTTTCCTGAACCACTACTACCAAAAACGGTTTGTGAAGCACCGCCACCCCCAAAAGAGGCCCCAGCATCGGCACCTTTGCCCTGCTGAATCATAATAAAGCCAATTAAGGCTACGGCTAACAACACATGTACAATTAGAATTGCTACTTCCATTAAATTTCTCGCTTTACACTTATTGCGCTTAATACGCGCTAATCTATTTCGCCGCCCGACCAATGGCCAAAAAAGAGTCGGCTTGTAAGGATGCGCCGCCAACTAGGCCGCCATCAATGTCTGCTTGAGCAAATAGCTCTTCAGCACTGGCCGCAGTCACACTGCCACCGTATAAAATCTTTAATCCACTAGCCAGCTCTGGCGCCACACCCGCTATATGGTCACGGATGGCTCGATGCACTTCCTGCGCTTGCATCGGACTCGCAGTTAATCCAGTGCCTATGGCCCACACTGGCTCATAAGCAATTACAGCGTGGGCAAAGCTAGCCCCGCCCGCGGCATCTATAACGGCCTGAATTTGACCATTCACCACACTTAAAGTCCGCCCTTGTTCACGCTGCTCTAAGGTTTCACCCACACATAATATCGGCGTTAACTGCATCGCTTGGGTAGCCACATATTTGGCGGCCACTTGACTATCGTCTTCTGCAAACAAAGCACGTCGCTCTGAATGACCTACCAGCACGTAGCTGACATCAAACTCTTTAGCCATGGCTAAAGACACTTCTCCAGTATAAGCACCTTTGTCTTGGGCACAAATGTTTTGTGCGCCAATACGAATACCCGTACCCATCAATTCGGCTTGGGCTTGTGCCAGGTATGGAAACGGAGGAAACACCACCAGCTCTGCATTAGAGACTGATGCCACATTGTCTTTTAGGCCACTTAATAACTCAGTAACAGCGCTTTTGCTGGCATTCATTTTCCAGTTGCCTGCAACGATCATGTGAGCCATTACCTTAACCTTCTGTTGACGCAAGCCAACGGTATTCAATTTGAGCGCGCAATAATACTGAAATTAGGGCCTCTAAACAAGGGATTCAGTGTTTTTAGCCTACATTTAACCCGTTATTAGTCACCCATTAGTTTAAGAAATGACTTGATTAACATCGTGAGCTAACTCTTGTGCGTACTGGCTCACCAAATCAGCATCTTCACCCTCGACCATCACTCTCACCAAAGGCTCAGTGCCAGAGGGCCGAAGTAACACCCGCCCTCGGCCTCCCATACGCTTTTCCATGGCTTCGACCATCCCGCTTAAAGCTGGGTATTCTGACAAATTCACTCGACTACCAAAGCGCAAATTAACCATTTTTTGTGGCATCTTTTGCATTTGACTCTTAAGTTCATGGAGTGATTTGCGGCTCAATTGGATGGCTTGCAACACCTGCAACGCCGCTACAATGCCATCACCTGTGGTGGTGAGGTTTCTACAAATTAAATGGCCTGAAGATTCGCCACCAAGGAGCCAACCCTTGTCTCTTAACTCCTGCATTACATATCGATCCCCTACTTGGGCACGAGAAAATTCAATACCCAAGTCCTTAAGGCCAATTTCCATACCTAAGTTACTCATTTGAGTGCCAACAACCCCACCTTCAAGCAGGCCATTGCGCTTTAAATGAGCGGCGATAATAAACATCAGCTCGTCACCATCAACTTCATCACCCGTATGATCCACCATAATCAAACGATCACCATCGCCGTCTAAAGCAATGCCTATATCTGCTTCTTGCAAGCGCACAACTTTACGCAACATGGCGATAGACGTAGAACCGCAGTCCTGATTGATATTAAACCCATCTGGATCAATACCTACACTAACAACATCAGCACCGAGTTCGTGCAACACGTTAGGCGCAATGTGATAGGTCGCACCGTGGGCACAGTCGAGTACGATTTTCATCCCCTTTAGGCTGGTATGATGGCTGACAGTGCCCTTACAAAATTCAATATAGCGACCAGCAGCATCAGAGATACGTTGCGCTCGGCCTAGATTTTCTGGCGCCACACACACCATAGTTTCTTGCAGTTTATCTTCAATAGCGGCTTCTATTTCGTTAGACAGTTTTACGCCTTGGGCCGAAAAAAACTTAATGCCATTGTCTTGATAACCATTGTGTGAGGCGCTGATCACGATGCCAGCTTCGGCGTGAAAGGTACGCGTTAAATAGGCCACAGCCGGAGTGGGCATAGGACCCAATAACAGCACATCTACGCCTGCCGCCGATAAGCCCGCTTGCAACGCAGACTCAAACATATACCCAGACACGCGAGTGTCTTTGCCGATTAAAATTTTACTGCGGCCTTGTTCAGAAAACACCTTACCAACGGCCCAGCCTAATTTGAGCATAAAGTCCGGGGTGATGGGGTATTCACCGCAGCGACCGCGAATACCATCTGTTCCAAAGTACTTCATACCAAACTCCTCTCTATCGCCTTCCGTGGTTTAGATTTGATCACTGGTCATGACCGCATGTGCCATATGCAAGGCATCGACCGTAGGCCCAACATCATGCACTCGCACGATCCGCGCACCGCGTTCATAGGCCATCACAGCAACAGACAAGCCACCATACAAACGTTCATCCATGGGTCGACTCAAGACATGACCAATCATGCTTTTACGTGACATGCCCACCAATACAGGCAAACCTTTATTAACTAATTTGCTAAGCTGTTTTAATAATTGAAGATTATGGACTAAGGTTTTACCAAAGCCAAATCCTGGATCAATGAGTATTCGCTCTGCTGGGATGCCTGCATGCTCGCACTGGGCAACACGCTCATCAAAATAGGCACCAATATCCTCAACTACAGAATCATAAATAGGGTTATTTTGCATGGTCTTAGGGTCACCCTGCATATGCATGAGGCATACGGGCAACTGCGTCTCAGCGGCAGCCTGCAACGCACCTTTACGCCCTAGAGCCCGCACATCATTAATCAACCCAGCACCAGCTCTAGCCGCAGCCACCATAACCTCAGGTGTGCTGGTATCCACGGAAATCACAACATCTAAAGACGCACGAATAGCTTCAATCATTGGGATCACACGATCAAGTTCTTGCTGAGTAGAGACTGCATCTGCACCTGGGCGGGTTGATTCACCTCCAATGTCGAGAAAACTGGCGCCCTCTGCCACCATGGCCCGAGCTCGCTCCATAGCGGTATCCAGGCACACACATTGATTAGCAAATAAGCTGCCACCATCAGAAAAAGAATCGGGAGTGACATTTAACACTCCCATAACATGTGGCTCTGACAAGTTAAGCCGTTGGTCACCAAACAACATCTTAGCTTGGCGCTTCGTCTGCACCTGGCACATCGCTGTTGTCTGCGTCTAGATCAGATTCAGCAACAGTGGCCTGGTCATCCGCTGAGGTGGCACTGGCATTGCCATCCATGTCTGAACCACTGCTATTACGATCCTGATCGTCCCAACCTTCGGGTGCAGACACCTCTTCACGAGCCAACAATTGGTCCAACTGGCCTGAGTCAATGGTTTCATATTTCATCAACGCATCCGCCATGGCATCTAGGATGTCGCGATTGTCATGTAAAATGACATTGGCACGCTCATAGCAAGTATCAATAATTTCTTTTATTTCGCTATCAATAACCGCTGTTGTTTCATCAGAGAAACCTTTGGCGCCCTGGCCTTGTGCACCACTAAACGGATCAGCATCTTCTGATTCATAAAGCAGTGGGCCTAATTTTTCGGACAGGCCCCACTTGGTCACCATGTTACGCGCCAGTTGTGTTGCACGCTGAATATCGTTAGAAGCGCCAGTAGTCACGCCCTCTTTACCTAAGGTCATTTCTTCCGCAATACGACCACCATACAGGCTACAAATTTGACTCAAAATACCTTGCCGAGACAAGCTATAGCGGTCTTCTTCGGGCAAGAACATGGTCACGCCTAAAGCTCGGCCACGGGGAATAATAGTCACCTTATAAACGGGATCGTGATCTGGCACCAAACGTCCAACAATGGCATGGCCCGCTTCGTGATAAGCCGTGTTGAGCTTTTCTTTAGGCTGCATGACCATAGATTTGCGCTCAGCCCCCATCATGATTTTGTCTTTAGCCTTCTCTAACTCATCCATGCCCACGGTGCGCTTATTTAAACGCGCCGTAAACAAAGCGGCCTCGTTCACTAGGTTAGCTAAATCTGCACCCGAAAAGCCTGGCGTTCCACGCGCGATTAACTTGGCTTTTACGCCGTCGCCTAGAGGTACTTTTTTGAGGTGTACATTAAGAATTTGTTCGCGCCCACGAATGTCTGGTAGCGGCACGTATACCTGACGGTCAAAACGACCAGGTCGCAACAAGGCTTTGTCTAATACGTCTGGGCGGTTAGTTGCCGCGATCACAATAATCCCTTCGTTACCTTCAAAACCGTCCATTTCTACTAATAGCTGGTTGAGGGTTTGTTCACGTTCATCATTACCACCACCCATGCCAGCGCCACGATGGCGACCCACGGCATCGATCTCATCAATAAAGATAATGCATGGCGCTTGTTTTTTGGCTTGTTCAAACATATCACGCACACGGGATGCACCAACGCCCACAAACATTTCAACAAAATCGGAACCAGAAATACTAAAGAAAGGCACTTTAGCTTCACCTGCAATGGCTTTCGCCAACAAGGTTTTACCTGTGCCTGGCGCACCTGACATGAGCACACCTCTTGGTATATGCCCACCCAAGCGTTGAAACTTGCCGGGGTCTCGCAAAAATTCTACCAATTCCTGCACGTCTTCTTTGGCTTCTTCAACCCCTGCAACATCAGCAAAAGTGGTTTTAATCTGGTCTTCGCTCATTAACCGAGCTTTGCTCTTGCCAAAGGACATGGGGCCACCCTTGCCTCCCGCACCACCTTGCATTTGGCGCATGAAGAACATGAACACCACAATAATAATTAAAATAGGGGCGCTCGCAACAAGAAGTTGCATCCAGATGCTCTGTTGCTCTGGCTGTTTACCTACAATTTCCACCTCATGGGTTAGCAGATCATCCACTAACTTAGGATCAGATAAAGCTGGGCGCACTACTTCGAAGTTAGTGCCATCACCAAATTTGCCATTGATCATAATGCCATCAACTTCTACGTTTCGAACTTGATCACGCTGTACCGCCTGCACAAATTCTGAATAGCTCACGCGATTGGGAGCAGCTTCTTGGCTAAAGTTATTAAACACCGTTAACAGCACCGCTGCGATGATGAGCCATAAAACCAAATTCTTTGTCATATTGTTCAAGTGCTGGACTCCTAATCCTCTATTCGAGGGTGACTTGGGTATGCAGGAATGCAAACAAGGTTTACTGTCCCTTAAAACCGGTTGCCAATTGATAAACTTCTCGCGAACGTCCACGAGAAGCATCGGGTTTACGTGACCGCACGGCAGTAAAACTAGTGCGGGTGTCTTTTAATAAATCATCAAAACCTTCACCTTGAAACACCTTAGCTACAAAGGAGCCTCCAGGCTTCAATACACTGCGGGCCATATCTAAGGCCAGCTCAACCAAATACATAGATTTTGGTTGATCAATAGCAGGGTTACCACTCATATTGGGGGCCATATCAGAAATTACAAGGTCTGCTTTTTCACCACCTAATGCGGCTACAATCTGGTCATAAACAGCCTGCTCAGTAAAATCACCTTGCACAAAGGTCACATCAGCAATGGAGTCCATAGCCAGAATATCTGAAGCCACTACTGTGCCTTCTTCACCGACTAATTGCATAGCTACTTGAGTCCACCCACCTGGGGCTGCGCCTAAATCGACCACGGTCATACCTGGGCGTAACAAGCGATCTTTTTTACTTATTTCAAGTAGTTTATAGCTGGCCCTAGAGCGATAGCCGTCTTTTTGCGCCTGTTTAACATACGGGTCGTCAAAGTGTTCTTTGAGCCAGTTGCTGCTGGTTTTTGATCTAGCCAAGGGACTCTCTATTGATAGTTCGAAAAGTAAGTGGGTTAATCTAGCGGCTAACAAGCGAAATTGCCAGACATGCGGTATAATGTGAACCAGTCTAACACAGCCATCGGGCCTATTGTGCCCAACAATTTACCTTTGGACATTCATGAATTTAGCTCAATCACAGAAAAAACAACTTCGCTCTATTGGTCATTCCTTGCATCCACTGGTGACCGTAGCCGGCAAAGGACTGTCCGAGAACGTAATGACAGAAATCAAGCGTGCCCTTTTTGATCACGAATTGATCAAGGTGAAGTTTTCTGTGGGTGATCGTGAGATTAAAAGCACACTCATTGCAGACATGTGCAAGCAAACTGGTGCAGCTCTAGTTCAGTCTATTGGCAACGTTGCGCTGGTGTATCTTAGCAACCCTGACGCAGACCCCAAAAAGTCTAACCTAGAACGCTAACTATCAAGCCACAACCCATGCTTTCAGCCTTAACAGCGGGAAGCATGTTGGGCGATCGGCGCCGCAGCTTTTATGCAATATGCTCGACACTCACAATTTCGTAATCCACCTCGCCACCTGGCGTCGTGACGCGGACTTCATCACCCTCACTTTTGGCGATTAAAGCCCGTGCAATGGGTGAACCCACAGAAATCTTACCCGCTTTAATATTGGCCTCGTCTTGGCCCACAATGCAATAGGTTTGCTCTTCGTCAGTATCCAGATTCATAATAGTGACCGTGGCACCAAAAATAACCTTACCCGTATGAGGGATTTGGCTGACGTCTATGACTTGCACCAAGGATAGTTTAGCTTCAACCTCTTGAATGCGGCCTTCACAGAAACTTTGTTGCTCTCGGGCCGCATGATACTCGGCATTTTCTTTGAGATCACCGTGTTCACGCGCCGTGGCAATGGCTTGAATAATGCGTGGTCTAGAAACACTTTTTAATTCGGTTAACTCAGCACGCAAAAGTTGCTCTCCACGCACGGTCATAGGGACTTTAGTAATTGCCATAATTAATATTTCCTTACGCTATCAAGGTCGCATGCATGTCTTGCAAGCGACGCACTTCTTGCTCTTCCCCAAACGCCAGACCCTCCATCACCGCAAGACCTCCTGTGAGGGTTGTGGCATAAGCAACCTTATGCTGCAAAGCTGAGCGACGAATCAATGACGAATCATTAATCGCCTGACGTCCTTCTGTGGTATTCACAACAAAGGTGATTTCATCATTCTTAATCTTGTCCACTATATTGGGCCGACCCTCCATCACCTTATTCACTAGCTCGCACTCAAGACCTGCTTCGGTGAGGGTTTTTTGAGTTCCACTGGTAGCCACCAAAGTAAAACCAAGATCTATTAAACCTGACGCTAATTTAACACAAGCAAGCTTATCGACCTCACGCACGGACACAAAGGCTTTGCCTGCTAAAGGCATGTCTTGGCCAGTACCAATGTGAGCTTTAGAGAATGCTTCGGCAAAACTACCACCAATGCCCATGACCTCACCTGTTGACTTCATTTCGGGACTCAGAATAGGATCCACGCTAGGAAACTTGTTAAACGGGAACACCGCTTCTTTAACGCTAAAGTAACTCGGGATAATTTCCTTAGTAAAGCCAATGTCTGCCAAACGTTTACCCGCCATCACCTGAGCACCGATATCTGCCAAAGAAACGCCAATGCACTTAGACACAAAAGGCACCGTTCGAGAAGCTCGAGGATTCACTTCAATGACGAAGATCTCACCATCCTGCCACGCTAACTGGGTATTCATTAAGCCAATCACACCAAGTTCCAAGGCCATACGCTTCACTTGGTCACGCATGGCGTTCTGCACATCTTGGGGCAAATCATAGGGCGGCAAAGCACACGCCGAATCACCTGAATGAATACCCGCTTGCTCAATGTGTTGCATAATGGCACCAATGACGACTTGCTCACCATCACACACGGCATCAATGTCCACTTCAACGGCATTACTTAAAAACCGATCTAGCAACACAGGGGAGTCATTAGACACCTGTACCGCTTCGTTCATGTAACGTTTTAACTCTGCTTCTTGGTGCACAATTTCCATCGCACGCCCACCCAAAACGTAGGAGGGACGGACCACTAAAGGATAACCAATTTTTTCTGCTGCGCGCACCGCCTCTGCTTGACTGCGCACGGTCGCATTATCAGGCTGCAGCAGACCTAAGCGTTGAATCATTTGCTGAAAACGCTCACGATCTTCTGCTCGATCAATGGCTTCTGGGCTCGTTCCAAGAATGGGCACACCCGCATTTTCCAAATCAACTGCAAGCTTAAGTGGGGTTTGGCCGCCGTATTGCACAATGACCCCTTTCGGCTGTTCAATTTCAACGATTTCTAGCACGTCCTCTAAGGTAACAGACTCAAAGTAAAGACGGTCTGAGGTGTCGTAGTCGGTAGAAACAGTCTCTGGGTTACAGTTCACCATAATGGTTTCATAACCCTGCCTACGCATAGTGAGAGCCGCGTGCACACAACAGTAATCAAATTCAATACCCTGACCAATGCGGTTGGGGCCACCCCCTAGTATCATGATTTTATCACGCTGGGAAGGACGGGCTTCACACTCTTGTTCATAGGTAGAGTACATGTATGCCGTGTCAGTGGAAAATTCCGCTGCACAGGTATCCACGCGCTTATAAACAGGGCGCACACCCAGTTTTTGGCGATGCTGACGGAAGCCCTTTTCAGTCAGACCTAACAAGGTCGCCAAGCGAATATCAGAGAAACCCTTGCGTTTAAGACGATAAACCCGATCATAGTTTAGATCAGCAAGGCCAAGCTTAGCCAACTTGGCTTCTTCTTGAATTAAATCCTGCAACTGCACTAAAAACCAAGGGTCAATACCCGAGTGTTGATAGATTTCTTGCACACCCATGCCCATTCGCAACGCATCACCAACAAATTGAATCCGGTCAGCGCGTGGGGTTTTGAGCTCTGCAATAATGCGACTGCGAGCGTCTTCTTGGGTGATGTCTAAGATAGGGTCTAAACCATGAATACCTGTTTCTAGCCCGCGCAAGGCCTTTTGTAAGGACTCTTGAAAGGTGCGGCCAATCGCCATCACTTCACCCACAGATTTCATTTGTGTGGTTAAGCGATCGTCAGCTTGCGGGAACTTCTCAAAGGTAAAACGAGGAATTTTGGTCACCACATAATCAATGGATGGCTCAAACGATGCCGGTGTGGCGCCGCCTGTAATCTCGTTTTGTAGTTCGTCTAAAGTGTAGCCCACGGCTAACTTAGCCGCGACCCGCGCAATGGGAAAACCTGTGGCTTTAGAAGCGAGCGCTGATGAACGTGACACCCTTGGGTTCATTTCAATCACAACCATGCGCCCATCTTTTGGATTAACGCCAAACTGAACGTTAGAACCGCCTGTTTCTACTCCAATTTCGCGCAACACAGCCAATGAGGCATTACGCATAATTTGGTATTCTTTGTCAGTCAGGGTTTGAGCAGGTGCAACAGTGATAGAATCACCCGTGTGCACACCCATGGCATCAAAATTTTCAATGGCACAAATAATAATACAATTATCATTAGTGTCTCGTACCACTTCCATTTCATACTCTTTCCAACCAATCAAAGACTCATCAATGAGCAACTCACTGGTGGGTGAAAGATCTAATCCACGAATACAGATCTCTTCAAATTCTTCACGGTTGTAGGCAATGCCGCCCCCTGAACCACCCATGGTGAAAGAGGGTCTAATAATGGCTGGAAAACCGATGCGCGTTTGCACATCAAAGGCTTGCTCTAGGGTGTGAGCAATTTCAGCACGCGGGCACTCTAGCCCAATATTCTTCATGGCCTTATCAAAGCGATTGCGATCCTCTGCTTTATCGATGGTGTCTGCATCAGCGCCAATCATTTCTACATTGTACTTTTTAAGGACGCCCATGCGGTTAAGATCCAAGGCGCAATTAAGGGCAGTTTGCCCACCCATAGTAGGTAAAATTGCACTGGGCCGCTCTTTTTCTATGATTTTCTCTACCGTCTGCCAACGAATGGGTTCAATGTAAGTGGCATGGGCCATCGCCGGATCAGTCATAATAGTGGCCGGGTTAGAGTTCACTAAAATAACCCGATAGCCTTCTTCTCGAAGGGCTTTACAGGCCTGTGCGCCAGAATAATCAAATTCACAGGCTTGTCCAATAATGATTGGGCCAGCACCAAGGATTAAAATACTTTCGAGGTCAGAACGTTTAGGCATGTCAGTTATCCAATAATCTGTGGCTGGGTCATTTAGCTTTACGAGCTTGCATGATGTCGATAAAGCGATCGAACAAAGGGGCTACATCATGTGGGCCTGGGCTAGCTTCTGGGTGACCTTGAAAACTAAAGGCTTGCTTATCAGTGCGCTCAATACCTTGCAAAGAACCATCAAACAAGGACTTGTGAGTCGCCCTTAAGTTGCTAGGCAAGGCCTTTTCTGAAACCGCAAACCCATGATTTTGGCTTGTGATCATCACCACTTTAGATGTAAGGTCTTGCACCGGATGATTGGCCCCGTGATGACCGAACTTCATTTTCTCCGTGGTCGCACCAGAAGCTAAGGCCATCAATTGATGCCCTAGGCAAATGCCAAATACTGGGATGTCTGTGGTTAGAATTTCTTTAATGGCGGCAATGGCATAATCGCAAGGTTCTGGGTCACCTGGACCATTAGATAAAAACACACCATCTGGGTTCATCGCCAACACGTCTTTGGCCGGCGTTTGCGCTGGCACCACGGTTAGGTTGCAGCCACGCTCGACCAACATGCGCAAAATATTCCGTTTGACGCCATAATCGTAGGCCACAACTTTAAATTGGCCATCTACTTTTTCACTGTGGCCAGTGTCCAAATTCCAAGTCGAACCCGTCCAGTCATAGGCTTCTTTTACGGAGACTTCTTTGGCAAGGTCCATCCCTTTGAGGCCCGCAAAGCCCTGTGCTGCTGCCAAGGCTAAAGCCTCATCAATGTCATCGCCGGCCATAATACAGCCACTAAGGGAACCTTTTTCACGCAAAATGCGGGTCAAACACCGCGTGTCAATGTCAGCAATGGCCACCACATTGTTGGCGATTAGATACTCATCAAGGGGCTGAGTACTACGCCAGTTACTTGCCATTAAAGGCAAGTCCCTAATCACTAAACCCGCAGCCCAGACGAATGCAGATTCTTCATCTTCAGCATTGGTGCCCGTATTGCCGATGTGAGGGTAGGTAAGGGTCACAATTTGATGCGCGTAAGAGGGGTCTGTGAGGATTTCTTGGTAGCCTGTCATAGACGTATTAAACACCACTTCGCCAATGCTTTGGCCAGTGGCGCCAATCGCAAGCCCTTTAAATATGCTGCCGTCTTCTAAAGCCAGAATGGCGGGAGTAGTCAATGGGGCCTCCTTAGGCGTGGTGCAAAATGGGTACAAATCTCTTTTACAGGTGCTAAAAAGTGCGGGCTATAGTCGAAAAAAAGCGAGGTGTGTTAGACACGCCCCGCTTTTTATAAATTATTTACCGGCCACTCATTTATCGCGCCTGTTATCGTTCAAGATTATACAGAACAATACAACCTTTTGTCTAGCAAAATCCCTTATCTAAGAGTATCAGCTAGTCTTTTAAAGCCAGCACATCTTGCATGTCATATAGGCCTTGAGGCTGGTTATGCAGCCACGCACAGGCGCGCACAGCGCCTTTAGCAAAGGTCATGCGACTGCTGGCTTTGTGGGTAATTTCAATGCGCTCACCTTCACTGGCGAACAGCACTGTGTGATCGCCTACTACATCACCGGCACGAATGGTTTCAAAGCCAATTTCATTGGCCTTTCGGGGCCCAGTCATACCTTGACGGCCATAAACCGCACATTCTTCTAGGTTACGACCCATGGCATCAGCGACCACTTCACCTAAACGTAACGCCGTACCCGATGGGGCGTCGACTTTATGGCGATGGTGAGTTTCTATAATTTCCACGTCGTAGCCTTCTTGCAGCACACTGGCTGCTCGATGCAGAATATCAAGCAGCAAGTTAATGCCCACGCTCATGTTAGGCGCAAACACCACTGCGGTATGGTGCGCTTGATCAGATAGGATTTGTTTTTGCTCACTACTTAAGCCGGTAGTACCAATGACCATGGCTTTTTTAAGGCGCACACATTCAGCAAGATTGGCTAAGGTTAGGTCTGGGTTAGTAAAGTCGATGAGCACATCAAAATCATCGGCAGCCGCAGCTATGGAATTTTTAAGATGAACACCTAACTTACCCACGCCGATCAACTCACCCGCATCGACGCCCGACAAACTGCTATTAGGCGACACAATGGCAGCACCCAGGCTCACATCAGGAGCCTGATGCACAGCTTCAATGAGCACCTTACCCATGCGCCCAGCGGCACCCATTACTGCGATTCGTGTCATATTTTACCCCTGCGCCTTGCTAGACAATATTGAACATGACCCATGTCAGACTCAGGCCAACGATGTTACAAGGCTTTCACGCCACTAGCCATCCTCAAAGAAATTTTTCACACCTTCAAACCAAGACGATTTTTTAGGTGAATGCTTACCTTTAGTTGCTTCCATTGTGTCATGGAATTTGCGCAATAAGTCTTTTTGCTCTTTGTTTAGATGCACCGGCGTTTCAACAGCCACACGGCACATGAGGTCGCCTTGACCACCCCCCCGCACTTGAGTTACGCCCTTACCACGCAAGCGGAACATTTTACCACTTTGAGCACCTTCAGGAATTTTTAACTTAACACGGCCATCTAATGTTGGCACTTCAATTTCGCCACCCAAAGCCGCATCGGTAAAACTAATAGGGACCTCACAGTATAAATTTTTGCCATCGCGGGTGAATATCTTATGCTCTCGCACAGACACTTGCACATATAGGTCGCCACTTGGGCCCCCATTACCGCCAGCTTCGCCTTCGCCTGTTAAACGAATACGATCACCCGTATCCACACCAGGTGGGATTTTAACTGACAGGGTTTTATATTCCTGCACTCGGCCTTCACCATGACAAGAACCACAGGGGCTACTAATCACCTTACCGTTGCCATGACAAGTTGGGCAGGCTTGCTGCACCGAGAAAAAACCTTGCTGCATGCGCACTTGCCCTTGGCCATTACAGGTGCTACAGGTCTTACTGCTGGTACCAGGTTTAGCACCAGAACCATCACAGGGTTTACACTCAACTTGCGTCGGAATACGAATTTCTTCTGTAGTGCCACGCACGGCCTGCTCAAGGTTCAAATCCATGGTGTAACGCAGGTCGGAACCACGCTGCACACTGGATCGGCCACCACCTCCGGCGCCACCAAAAATGTCACCAAACATATCACCAAATACATCACCAAAACCCGCGCCAGCGCCGCCTCGAGCATTGGGATCAACACCCGCATGACCATATTGATCATAGGCGCCTTTCTTTTGGTCGTCTGAAAGTATCTCGTAAGCTTCGTTCACTTCTTTAAAACTCGCTTCTGCAGCCTTATCGCCCGGATTACGATCAGGGTGATACTTCATCGCCATGCGGCGAAAAGCTTTTTTAATTTCTTTTTTATCGGTGCCTTTGGCCACGCCAAGAACTTCGTAAAAATCGCGTTTAGACATAGTTATTCCACTGAGCTTCTGATGTATTTTTACCACTAGAAGCAGATACAAGAACGCAGGGCATAAGCCCCGCGTTATAAAATTGCGCCTTAACCAAGAGGCACTAGCAGGCGTATACGCTTACTTTTTGTCTTCATCTTTAGCTTCATCTTTCACTTCCTCAAACTCTGCATCAACTGCATCATCTGCACCCGCGTCTCCTGAAGCTTCGGCATCACCTTGAGCTGCCGCATCTTCAGCATACATTTTTTGAGCAATAGAAGCTGAGGCTTCCGTTAAAGCAGCAGTTGCAGTTTCGATAGCTTCTTTGTCTTCACCTTTTAAGGCTTCTTCGAGCGCATCAATGGCTGTTTGCATAGCCGCCTTTTCTTCGTCTGTGACTTTGTCACCTGCTTCTTCAATCATCTTCTTTGACGAGTGAACCATGCCATCGGCTGTATTGCGAGCCTGCACCATTTCTTCAAACTTTTGGTCTTCTGCAGCATTCGCCTCAGCATCTTGTACCATTTGTTCAATTTCTTCATCGCTCAAGCCAGAGGACGCTTTAATGATGATGGACTGCTCTTTACCGGTACCTTTGTCTTTAGCAGACACATTCAAGATTCCGTTAGCGTCAATGTCGAAGCTCACTTCAATTTGTGGCATGCCACGCGGCGCTGGAGGAATATCGCTCAGATCAAAACGCCCTAAAGACTTATTCTGCGTGGCTTGCTTACGCTCACCTTGGCACACGTGGATAGTAACCGCTGCCTGATTATCGTCTGCCGTAGAGAATACCTGCGATTTTTTGGTTGGAATAGTGGTGTTCCTGTCGATGACCGAAGTCATGACGCCACCCATGGTTTCAATACCTAAAGTCAAAGGCGTCACGTCTAGTAACAACACATCGGTCACGTCGCCTGCCAATACGCCACCTTGGATGGCTGCACCCATGGCTACAGCTTCGTCAGGGTTCACGTCTTTACGTGGCTCTTTACCGAAGAAGCTGGTGACTTCAGTTTGCACTAAAGGCATGCGACTCTGGCCACCCACCATAATAACTTCATTAATCTCACTAGCATCTATGCCCGCATCTTTAAGCGCTTGGGCACAGGGCTTTAACGTACCAGAAACCAAATCTTCAACCAAAGACTCTAATTTAGCCCGAGAGATTTTTACGTTTAAGTGCTTAGGGCCAGATGCATCTGCAGTAATGTAAGGCAGGTTAACATCTGTCTGACTTGAACTAGACAATTCAACCTTGGCTTTTTCTGCTGCTTCTTTAAGACGCTGCAGGGCCAAAGGATCATTATGCAGATCAATGCCAGACTCTTTCTTAAATTCCGCAGCCAAGAACTCTATTAAGCGCAGGTCGAAATCTTCACCACCCAAAAATGTGTCGCCATTGGTTGCTAATACTTCAAACTGCGTTTCACCATCGACGTCGGCAATTTCAATAATTGAAATATCAAAAGTACCACCACCTAGGTCGTACACAGCAATGGTAGAATCACCGCGGCTCTTATCAAGTCCATAAGCCAATGCAGCTGCAGTTGGCTCGTTAATGATACGCTTCACGTCAAGGCCAGCAATACGGCCAGCGTCCTTAGTGGCCTGACGCTGCGAATCGTTAAAGTAAGCAGGCACGGTAATTACAGCCTCAGTCACAGCTTCACCTAAATAATCTTCAGCCGTTTTCTTCATCTTCTTCAAAATTTCAGCAGACACCTGCGGTGGGGCTTTGCTCTCGTCATTAACGTTAACCCATGCATCGCCATTATCAGCCGCCTCAATCTTGTAAGGCACCATTTTAATGTCTTTTTGCACGACTTCGTCTTTAAATTTTCGACCGATCAAACGTTTGATCGCAAATAAGGTATTTACCGGGTTAGTCACGGCCTGGCGCTTGGCAGACTGACCCACCAAGATTTCACCATCTGCTGCAAATGCAATAATGGACGGGGTGGTGCGGTCGCCCTCAGCATTTTCAATTACTTTAGCGCTACCACCATCTAAAACAGACACACATGAGTTGGTTGTGCCTAAGTCGATACCAATAATCTTTCCCATCAAAAACTCCAATTCTTAATTCACCCTGTTCAGGGTTTTGATTCAATTTTGCTCAGCCACGCTAGCAGGGTTAGGTCAAATTTGACCTTGGGCTTAGCGTTATTTGCTTGTGCTCTATGTATGGCCTTTTGCTTCGATTACAAGTTAAAAAGCCGTAATTTTTCTATTTAGAAACCACAACCATGGCTGGGCGCACAAGACGTCCATTTAAGGTGTAGCCTTTTTGGAAAACCTCCATCACTGTGTTGGGCTCTAAATCTGGATTAGGCACCGCTGTCATGGCCTCATGAAGTTCTGGATCAAAGGGCTCGCCATGAGGATCTAACTGGTCTACGTTAAACTTTTTGAGACCACTTAAGAGCATCTTTTGGCTCATTTCGACACCTTCAAGCAACACTTCTAGGCTTGCGCCCTCAACGCCAGCAGCGTCAATTGCACGGCTGAGGTTATCCAACAAAGAAACCACTTCTGTCATGAGTTTTTCTTGGCCAAATTTATGCGCCTTAGCCACATCTTGCTCACTACGACGGCGAATATTCTGCACATCGGCTTGGGCTCGCAACACGTCTGCCTGTTGTTCATCTATTCTAGCCAAGGCAAGTTCTAGCTCGGCCTGGACTGACTCAACAGTAAGCTCTTGTAAAACTTCTTCAACAGGCGTTTCAACACTTTCTTCAGCCCCATTGATTTCTATTTCAACTGCAGTTTCAGATGGCTGGTCTTGCTCGTTCATTCGCGTCTCCCTTGTAATAACTTTCGCAACCTTTACCTCAAGGCCACTTGACTGCCAATGTATATGGGGACACCAACGCGTGATTCAAGCAATTTTGACTCGCTTTTATAGGCTTTTAAAAAAAAATAACAAAGCCACTTCAAAAATACTGGACATAACAACAGTACTGGTTATAATGCCAGCATAATAATTCACCGGAGCAGCCCCCATGTTGCAACAGCTAATTGTTCATCACTACACTCTAGTCGATTTCTTACACTTGGATTTTAGCCATAAAATGACCGCCATTAGCGGTGAAACAGGTGCTGGAAAATCCATACTACTAGGCGCACTTGGTTTAACCTTAGGCGATAGAGCTGAATCCGGTTGTGTTCGCCAAGGCGCTGAAAAGGCTGACATCCACGCAGTTTTTGACCTAAGCCAACTGCCACAGGTAAAAGATTATTTATCAGCCAAACATCTGGCGGCACCTGAAGATCCAGATACCTGCATACTGCGCCGTATTGTTAATCAGGACGGCCGCTCTAGGGGCTATATTAATGGCAACCCAGTCAATATCGCTGCGCTCAGGGAACTTGGTAAACAGCTGATCAACATACATGGTCAGCATGAGCACCAGCACCTACTGGGCAGAGATAGTCACCAAACTTTATTAGACGCCTTTGGAAATTACCCAAAAAAACAAGAGTCCGTAGCCGCAATTAGCCATGCATGGCTTGAGTTCGACCGTCAGATCAAGGCCCTCACCGGTGGCCAACAGCTGTCTGAAGCCGAACAACAACTTTTGCAGTATCAAGTGGATGAGCTTGAACAGTTGAGCCTGTTAGATAATGAGCTATTGGCTTTAGAGCAAGAACACAAGCAACGTGCCAATGCAGACCAATTGCTTCAAGCAGTGCGCAACACTCTGCCTGATAACCCGCTGGGAGACGACCCCGCGGCCTGTTTGCAACGCTGGCAACAGCAACTGCAAAACTTTAGCCAGCATAGCCCTCACCTGCAATCGGCAGTGGACATGCTAGCTAGCGCCTCCATACAAATAGAAGAAAGTCAGATTGAATTACAAAATTTTCTTCAGGGGTTCGATGAAGACCCCGCTCGACTGCAAACACTAGAGCACCGTTTAGATCAGATTTATAGCATGGCAAGAAAACACAAGATTCAAGCGGCAGATCTACCAGAACATTTGGGGCTATTACAACAGCAATTGCAACAGAATCAAGATCAAGAGGGGCAGCTAGAAGCCATTCATGAGCAGCAAACTGCCCTCACAGAAGCATACGATGCTGCAGCCTCCAGCCTTACTAAAGCAAGACAAACAGCAGCCAAACACCTCGAAAAGGCAGTGGGTGAACAACTGACTTTGTTAGGCATGCCCAACTGCCGATTAGAGCTAAGTCTACAAACCAAGTCAGACTCTCGCTTGCAGCCACAGGGGCGGGATGACATAGAAATTCTTATCAGCACCAACCCGGGCCAAAGTGCCAAACCCTTGGCCAAGATCGCGTCTGGAGGTGAGTTATCTCGCATTAGTTTAGCCATACAGGTGGTCATCGCAACGACTAGTATCACCCCCAGTCTCATCTTCGATGAGGTGGATGTGGGTATAGGTGGCGCGACCGCAGAGATTGTGGGCCGACTATTATCTCAGCTAGGCCAACACTGCCAATTGTTATGCATCACCCACCTACCTCAGGTGGCGAGTCAAGCCCAGCATCATTTGCAGGTAAGTAAGTCCAACAATGGTGAAGCCACACAAACCCAAGTATCGGCTTTAGATGAAGATCAAAGAATACAAGAAATTGCACGCATGCTAGGCGGGGTTAAGCTGACCCAACAAACGCTAGCTCACGCCAAAGAAATGTTGGGTACGGGCGCGTTGCTGCACTAACTCCAAACCCACACTCTAAATTAGGGTTAGACTGGGATTGGATTATAATAGATTGAGCTAATATTGATGGCTAAGGCTTGGCCATCAATATTATTACATAGAGTTAGTCTTTACTAACGCCATACAAATATACAGTACGACTCGTGAGTTCGTAACCTAATTCTGCTGCAATCTCTTCTAAACGCTTGTTAAGCATGGGATCATTAAATTCCTTAATGCGCCCTGATTTAATACATACAATATGGTCATGACTACTTTCAGTAGCCAACTCAAATACCGAGTTACCCCCTTCAAAATGATGACGCACCACCAAGCCCGCTGCTTCAAACTGGGTTAACACACGATAAACTGTAGCTAAGCCAACGTCTTCACCTTGCTCCATGAGCAGTTTGTAAATATCTTCAGCACTCCAGTGGTCACCTTCTGTTGCTTGTTCCAACATCTGGTAGATTTTGACACGGGGCAGGGTCACTTTTAAACCTGCTTTGCGTAATTCTTGACTTTCTGTCGCCATAGTAATGGTTACACTCTTTAGACTATTGTGGGATTCAGGTATGATTCTGAGCTAACGTCTATACACACAGAATTGGCTAATGAAACGCTATCTTATCACGTCTCTTTTTATCGCGCTTACTAGTGGTTGCTCCACTATGGAAAGTCTAACATTTCCCAGTGTTCATAAAATTGATGTTCAGCAGGGTAATCTCATCACCGATGAGATGGTAGAATTACTGCGGCCTGGGTTAACCAAGAAACAGGTGCAGTATGTCATGGGCACCCCCTTAATAGTAGATACCTTTAACCCCAATCACTGGGACTACGTTTACCAATATCGTTTTGGTGACGGCGCCATTGAAGATCGAAAACTAAGGGTTATTTTTGATCAAGGCCGTGTCGTCACCATCGATCAATAGCTTGAGAAATAAACAATTTCCTCAATCAACTTGCTTTGCCTGCTTGGCTTTGTCTGCTGCTTTGGTCGCTCGGTTAGCTCTAGCCACCTTAGGATCGATAGTCAGCGGGCGGTATATCTCTACCCGCTGACCCTGCGTGATTTTTTCTTCTTGGGGCTTTTTAACGGCTTTACCAAAAATGCCCAATGGAGTTCCAGTAAGTTCTAAACCCTCAAAGTGGTCAGTAATGCCTGACAGTATAGCTGCATCATATACGGTAGTGCCTTGGGGCACTTTTAAGGCGATGATTTTTTGTTCATCTGGGAGCGCGAATGCCACCTCCACATGTATCATGTCTGTTGATTCTGTCACGTTGTTCTCACTGGAATAAGTTATCCGCTCGTTTACAAAAGGCATCCACCATGTTGGCGGCGATAGGGCCAAACAACCCACTTAAAGCCTTACCCTTAAGGCCGGTCACGCCAAACTCTAAGACCATCTCTACTTTACAGGCATCTTCCCTCAGCGGTGTAAATACCCAACTACCCCGGAGATAATCAAACGGACCATCTTCTAACTCCAAGGAAATTTTCTCATCCGCTAACAAAGTGTTGCGTGTTACAAACTGGTAACTTAGACCGGCTTTACTCAAATATAAGCGCGCCGTCATCGCCGTCAGAGAAGACTCGATTACATCGACCTTGGCACAGCCGTCTAGAAATTCAGGGTAGCGCTTCACGTCATTCACCAATGCAAACATGCGCGCTGCAGAATGCATGACCAAAGCAGAACGATTTATTGAAGTCAAAGCCTTTACTCTTGGGAAAACGCCTATATTAAGGTTAAAACAACAGCCGATAAAGCAATATCATCAATTATTACACAAATGACACTGCAGCCGATTCTGGCTTGAGGTAGAATGCGCCCATGGCTAAGAAATCAAAAACTCAAAAATCCTCCACAGGCACTATTGCGCTCAACAAGCGGGCCAAGTTCGAATATCATTTAGACCAGCGTATTGAAGCAGGTTTGGTTTTAACTGGTTGGGAAATCAAAAGTATCCGTGATGGGCGTGCAAACTTAATCGACTCATATGTAGTGATGAAGGCCGGCGAAGCCTTTTTGGTGGGGGCGCACATTTCACCCCTAATGACAGCCTGTACCCACGTGGTTGCAGAACCCAGACGCGAACGTAAACTATTGTTAAATAAAAAAGAAATTGCACGTTTATTTGCGTCGTCATCGCAAACTGGTCACACCATAGTGGCCACAGCCCTATACTGGAAAGGCCATCGGGTTAAATGTGAAATTGCCCTCGCTAAAGGCAAGCAGCTTCACGACAAACGCGCTACAGAAAAAGAACGTGATTGGAGCAAACAGAAACACCGCATCTTAATGAAAGCTTAAGCATAAGCTTTATAGGCAATCACAAACTGGTGTCTAATAACCACCTGGCCATTCAAGCGCCTTAGGTCACAGACTTTTCGGCCCTGAATGAGTTTTCCGCCTAGTAAGCCACTCAAATAACACCCTTATTTCTCCAATGCTGCTATAATCTCTAACTACTAAGGGGATGACTGGATTCGACGTTGGTTACAAACCCTGCGGTGCATGTCGAGAATGTAAGGTTTCTCGTAAATCCCACCTTGCAAAAGTTATAGTCGCAAACGACGAAAACTACGCACTAGCGGCCTAAATCCCGCTTACACTGATCACCGGATGCCTGTAAACGGTTGTGAAGTGGCTCGCAGAACAGGATCGTGTGGACTCCTCGCTCGTGGAGAAAACCCTAAAACCAATCGAGATCGCCTTATGCGCCCTGACACTTGGGCCGCGGTGGGTTAAAACAATAAAGTGATCTAAACATGTAGAGCCAATGGCAGAGGACTGGCGGACGGGGGTTCGACTCCCCCCATCTCCACCACATAGAAGTACAAAAAGGCAGCGTTTTCATATACTTGAAAGCGTTGCTTTTTTTGTTGTGCAATAAAATAGCCTTGAATATTAGAACATACCGCCTAATTCACAACTATTAATACACATGTTGCTAAACAAAAGGGCTACAGCGTTTGCCGTGGGTTTTCTCAACAATGGGAATGGACAGGCCCCCTTTACATTCCTCCGCAATGTAGCTTTTACCTACGTTATTTTGCTTTGAGTTGCGCCGTGTATTTGCCCATAAAGCTGGTGTAGCTGGGTTCAGTATGCATTAGCTCTGGCTGCATGATCTTATGCAGTTCAGGTAGTTTGTGGAACGGCACCGAGGGATAAGTGTGATGCTCGGTGTGGTATGACATATTCCACGCGATAAACCGCACCATCTGATTGGTGGAAGTTGTGCGGGTGTTGTCGAACATATTTGCCACCGTTGGGCATAGTCCATGTTCTGCCAGAAGGAATAAGCGTAGGAAAGGCTGCCC
>Ga0206129_10000102_pt1 | contig 139833 bp, 138 predicted proteins | sample Helgoland_Spring_8_FD_148616 | JGI IMG/M metagenome (GOLD analysis project Ga0206129, IMG submission 148616) | Pelagic subsurface seawater microbial communities from Kabeltonne, Helgoland, North Sea - Helgoland_Spring_Bloom_20160502_2 | ecosystem: Environmental > Aquatic > Marine > Epipelagic...
CTGTGGAATATTGGCCACTTGCTGTCGTCCCACCGCCCATTGCTGTGGCCGCATCGCCACTTGCTTCTGTATTGATGCCCATTGCTGTGGAATATAGGCCACTTGCTGTCGTCCCACTGCCCATTGCTGTGGAATACTCGCCACTTGCACTGCTTGACACGCCCATTGCTGTGGATTCAATGCCACTTGCTGTCGTCCCACTGCCCATTGCTGTGGAATACCTTCCACTTGCTCTCGTCCCACTGCCCATTGCTGTGGACCCATCGGCACTTGCTGTCGTCGTCATGCCCATTGCTGTGGAATATTGGCCACTTGCTGCCGTCGTCATGCCCATTGCTGTGGCCGCATCGCCACTTGCTGTGGTATTGTAGCCCATTGCTGTGGAATATTGGCCACTTGCTGTCGTCTCACTGCCCATTGCTGTGGATATCATGCCAAATGCTGTCGTCTTATCGCCCATTGCTGTGGATTTAATGCCACTTGCTGTCGTCCCACTGCCCATTGCTGTGGAATACCTTCCACTTGCTCTCGTCCCACTGCCCATTGCTGTGGACCCAGTGCCAAATGCTGTCGTCTCACTGCCCATTGCTGTGGAATAATCGCCACTTGCTTCTGTATTGAAGCCCATTGCTGTGGCTAAGCTACCAGTTACTGTGCAATCCTGGCAAGCCGAGTTTACAAACACAATGTTTACTAAAATAATTCCAATTTTTAAAATATTCATTTTATTGAAATGTCTATCATTTATATACATACTATTTGTTGATTTTTCTATTAAATCCCAGCAATGTCATTTAGTTAAACACCTGTATAGCAATGTCATTTAGTTAAACACCTGTATATAAAGAGATGTCTGTTCTGTAAATCATGGGATACCTTCCTGAATGTGTTCGTATTATTGCGGCCCACGTCGGCAGCCCAGGCGGCGCGAAAGCCATCGGCACGGGCTTCTTCTTGTCCGTGGACGGCAACCTCATCAAAGAGGAGGGTCTATTGATGACGAACGCTCATGTGGTAACCAACTCGCCGGTGGTGAATAGATAGAATATTTAATAGATAGAACGTTTATTAGGAATAGAAAATCTATAAAAAAAAATTCTGAAAAATTTTTGTTTTTCTAAAACTTTTAGCTAAAACTTTTAGAGAAAAAATATTCTAAGAATATTCTACATTATAAATTTAAATTGAGTTGGCACGTACATTAATGCACCATGGTTTTGAAGAGATGGCTTCTGTAGCCATTCCAGTACTAGTTGTTCTTATGTTTGTGGGTGGTGCTTGTTATGGTATTATAAAATCTAGACCATCTAGTACGAAAGTTGTTCCTATAGAAAATAGAATTCTATCCACTATTCAAAACCATGAACCATATGGACCATGACACTCTTCAAAAGTGGCATGAAGCTAAACAGTCAACCGATGTCGTTTTCCCCACAGAAAAGTGCACAGATGAATGCACAGGAAAATTTGGATTCTGTTGCGCCCATCAACAAGCTCGTAAAGACAGAAATAACAACATTGTCGTCGATGGACCCCATGGTTATCCGTTACTCGTTATAACGACTAATCATAATCCCTATGTTAGACTCTACGAATGGGAAAACAAACAAGGTGCAACTCTTTCACGTGGACATAGAGGCTTTAGTTTCACGTATGGGAAACACCACGGTCGTCACGAATCCGCTCACGCCGTAGAAGTTGGCCACAACCACGGAGAAGAACTTTTTGGATTCTGTACTTGGTGTTACGTGGCAGGATTTGGGGGCCAAGTTTACAGATATTGAATATAAAGGAAACTGATGTACCATTAAGTATGTCCTCTGCGATATGCATGGTTATGAACCCACTATTTGTACGGTCTTTAAAAAAAAAAACACAGTATTCGCCTGCCATTCAAAAACTAAGACAACATATTCTATTTCTTAAACAAATACGCGAAAAATATAACTTTAAAAATAGAATATTCTAAGAATATTTTTTCTCTAAAAGTTTTAGCTAAAAGTTTTAGAAGAAGTTAGCTTTTAGAAAACTTTTTTTTTTGTCAATGTCAATATTTGGTCCGAGTAAAAAAGTAGTCAACCGATATATAAGAACATTGACAAATTCGAACGCTTTAGTCTTGGATACGAATGCTCTTGGCAGTGCGCGTTCATTGGCGCATGTTTTGAGCAAAAAGAACATCACAGTATTCGGCATTGATAAAAATATCGAACAAAATTGTCGAAAATTTGGAGTTCTATGTGAAAAGGGATGGTCAGGAGATGTGTTAAAGAAATTAAAGAAAAAAAGGTTTGGACTTATCTATTTGGACTATTGTGGCACCCCAGACGGCTCAGAATCGTTTCGTCCTTTCGAAGACATGGCCAGAGCTAGTTTTATGTTAAAAAAAGACGGTGTATTGGCAGTGACATTTTGTAAACGATGTTCTAGTGTTCTTTCCAAATGTATAAATATGTGTCCACCTGGTTTGTTTGTTCAGCGTGCCTATGAATATTGTGATACATCTCCTATGATTTTTGTTGCCTATAGTGCGCGTAAATTGCATCGTCTTGGACCTCCCGTTGGAAGCATTGTTAAGATTAAAAACATGCTGGGACGCGTCGAAGAAGTCTATTTGAACGGTATTCGGTTAAAAGCAGTGGTTAAAAAGAAAGGCAAATACGTCTTAAAAAAGAAACAAGGAAGATGGGAAGAACCCTTTTCGGCTATTGATAAAATTATTTAACATCTTTTTAAAGTGCATGGTAAAACTGAAGCGGGTTCATTATCGCCAAAATCTACAAGTATGCGGTAGACTATGATGTTTTTCTGGTTCATTTTAGTAAGTTCATGGTCTTTTTTGAGACCTAATACTGTCCCAGTGCCCAACCACGAATCTGGGGCGTCTTCTGTAAGCTGGTTGGGTTTAAAACGTACGCGTATACCTCTTGCCGCCATACAGGGGTCATGGTCAATATTGCAGGGCATTTTAGAATTCTATGTACAATAAATAGTCTATATAATAATATATTCTTTACTTATTATTTCGTATTAATATTTTGTATTGATAAATTAAAAAAAATGGTTCTAGGCGACGATTTTATTGGTTATTTATTTTTATGGATGATACATAAATTTGCCGAGGCTGAAAAAAATGCCGAAAAAGAATTTAAAGAGATGCACTCTAAAATATGGATAATGCAAAAATTTGCCGAGGCTGAAAAAAATGCCGAAAAAGAATTTCAAGAAATGCGCTCGAAATTATGAATCTGAATCTGAATCAGATTCGGGGTTTTCTATTTTTGGGTCTTTTTTGACAAGTTCGTGGAAAGTCGCAGTGGTCGATTTTTGTGTTTTTAATAATTGTTCTTGTTGTTTTTTTAGTTGTGCTTTTCTTGTGGACAGGCTATTTGCCATTGACTTTTGGCTTTCGATTGTTTTTTTTAAATTTTTAATTTTTTGCTGTCCATCGAGATGAACTTTGCGCAGATGTTCATAGTCATCTCTTTCCATCCACCTATTATTATAAAATACAACTAGACCAAAATAATCGTGATGGAGGGTTTGACGGCGTCTATATTCTGTTATTAATACATCTACTGGTGGATATTCTCCATGTTCTTTTATAATATCGTTCGTTTGATTTATTAATTTTTTTTGTTCGGCAATTTGGTCATTTTTCTCTGCAGCGTCTTTTGTCTTTTGAACTTCGGACGAACTTGTTGTGCCCATTATATTATATAGAATATTATATATTTATAGTATATTTATAGTTATAAAAATTATAAAACAATTTCTGTAAGAATATCAACATAAGCATATAAAGATTGTAAAAGTCCGGGCCGTTGGGCAATAATTGAGTGTAAACGTTCACGATATATATTGTTACATATCCATAAAGGAAATGTTCTAAAACATATATGAGGGTTTTCTGTCATGTGTACAAATAAATATCTACTTCTGAAATCGGGTTCTTCAAAGCATTTGTCGATGAAAAGTTCAATAATTCTCCGATGAGCAGCGCATTTGCGTACAAAAAGCACAACAATACGCGCTGCCAGATATTCTTTTTTGCGTTGTTCGCTTATTCGAATATCACAAAGTTCTTTATTGGTTTTATTCAATTGTGAGTGTTCTTTACAATATAAAAACGTAGTTATATGATATAAACAATCAGAATTCAACATTATTTTATTCGTATATGCTTTTATAGTTTCAATGTTTGATTCGTGTTTATATCTAAAAAAACTCCACACGCCTCTGAAAAATCGGGCTGTGATTTGTATAATAATGTGCGAATAGGTTGGCCTTTGTTATCATAAACTTCGTACATGGTTCCCCATTTTTGTATATCGCTTCCATAGAAATGTTTTTGGTGTACTTTTTGAAATAATATATTGACCCATGACCATGACCAACCATTATGATAATTTGAATTGCCTAATGGATAACAAGGCAAATAAACTTCATGCCATTCAAACGCTTTTGAAGTTGTTTTATCTTTTAGATTTATTTTTTTATTAGGCGAAGGCCATTTTTCTGGAAAATAAGTATTGTGTATATCTATAATACTATTTGTTTGTTGTTTGTTTGTTAAACCATATAATATAGCGAGAGCATTTCCGACTTGACCAAATGAATCGTTCGTCGTCGAACATTTGAAAAAACATCCATTCCATAGATGTTTTAAAATAGCTTTTTGAATATCAAATGCTTTGTATGGATATAATAGTTGTGTAGCTCTATAATATAATATGTTTGTGTATAATATGTTTCCTTTATGTTTGATAGTATCTTGCCATGTTCCTAATCCATCTTCGTAAATGAGACCCGTTTTATTTATTTTAGTTTGCATATAATTCCAAGCACCAACAGCATTCGCTCTAAATAATGTATCCTGTGATTCCATGGCCATAATTATAAACTGAAAACAACTATCTGTGGGCTCATTACCCGTTTTTGCATCTGCATAAAATGCTTGTATTTTACCAGAAGGCCGTTGACCGCAGAACATTTTCAAACAAGCATTTCCTTGACCAACGTACAAAGGAATTAGCCCATCTTTACGCTGAAAATGAGCCAATGTTCTTATAATATTATCTTTATTTATAAACATGGTAAAAAAAACATCGCGGGTCCACATGTCTGTATAGTCTTTCGAACTTGCCCAAACCAATTCGATATCATGTTTAAAGCATTTCGTATTCTTTTCAATGGCCTCTTTACAAATTTCTGCTGCCGATTTATCGGATTTGCGCGGTTTAAAAGGCGATACACACACATTAAAGAGGACGAATAGCGGCCATGGGATGCATAATAAAATAAAGAGTAAAATTTCCATTTGTTTAATAAAAGAATACTTTTATAGTTCATTTAAAGACAGTCTCTACATGCAGCAACATATTTATCAGCCCCGCCAACTACTACCGTTTGAGTACTTTCCGTGATGCGTTTCGTAAACGAAGCGTGACCACAACAGCGGTAACAGCGTGCACTTCTTAAATCAATTTTATTTGCCATGGGTAATAATTTATGTAATTCGCCAAATGGCCGTTGTCTATAATCGCCGTTTAATCCGGCGACAATCACCCATTTACCATATTTTTGTATAGCCATATGAACAAACGTTTCCAAATTTGAGAAAAATTGTGCTTCATCAATCGCAATTACATCATAAGAACGAATATCCACCAACATAATTTCCGAGGTTTTTAAAGCCGGATAAACGATTCCATCGTGTGTTCTCAGTTGTTTTTCGTGACAACGAGTATCAAAATCATGGTTTATAACTAATAAACGCATAGCAGAATCCTTTTTAAGTGAAGCTACGCGACGAATAAGTTCCGTTGTTTTGCCACTAAACATCGGACCCGTAATTATTTCTAATGCCATTTCTACAAAAAAAAAATAGTTTAAATATACACATATGTTAATCATATTAATCACAACATATGTGTATATTTATTGTAAGTAATAAATGACATCTGCTGTTAGTTTTTTACAGGCCGGTGTTCGGAATTCACTTGGAAGTAATACATTAACAGGTGCCGATAGGAGAAGGAAGGTATTGCCCGCATGTACAACGCCAACGTCACAAATAAGTGATACATTAGCCACGCCTGATGAAAAAATAGCCGCTGTACTTTCAGACCCAAAATTTGGCATGTTTAGTTTATTCAAATATCATTGTAAACATGGCCGGCACAACGACGTACTTAAAAAAAAAAATACGTTATATTGTTCTCACGTATGTTCACTACTTATGGCTTTGCCTATTTTGGTCTTTTTTTGCCAATGGCTTATGTTTATTGCATTAGTGGACCACCAAGTTAAAACATATACAAGCGGATTTTGTCCACAAACAGCATCGCCACAATCAAAACTTATGATGAGTGCCATTGCTCTCATGTATTTCGTACGGTCTTTTTTCTTATGGGATAGTCTCGTAGACCGTACACAACGTAAACGAATGATTCCATCGACATCTATTATTGTGATGATGGATACATTTCAAGAATTTGGTTTTAATATCATGGTCTACATTACTAATCTTTTATTGATATATCTCGAACCAGATTGTTTCAATATGGTTTTTAACTCCATGGCCATGGAATTTTTAATGCAAATGGACAATGAATTCGAAAGGGAATATTTTGAATTTTTACCAGGAGTCGCGGAACAAATATATGATGAGAAATTTGTAACCTATCAAGAAAATCTAATTTTGGTCGCAAATAAAACACGCGATTCCAAATGTTTTAGGTGTTTCAAAACCGTCACGTGGATTCCATATAAACTGTTGCTGCTATGTTTTGTATTACTTCCGCCGTTTTGTTTTTTAATGATTTTCTTTGGTGGTATATGTAAATAAAAAATACCTATAAATAGACCATATAAAAATATAAATGACTGATATTAATTCACTCTTTCATCAATTTGTATTCGCCGAACCAAAGCGTCCTCCTGGTGGACCCAGTAAATCGAACGACGAAGACGACGATGACGCTAATAAACGTCCACGGACATCTTCCCAAGCGCCTCCAGCAGCTCCTCCAGTAGCTCCTCCTCCTCCACAAGCTCCTCCTCCTCCACAAGCTCCTCCACAAGCTCCTCCACAAGCACCGCCAACACCGCCATCAGCTCCTCGTCTTCCCCCAAATGCTCAGGGACCGGCCCAATTGGCGGTTGGAGATCCTGTACCACGAGGCCCACCATCACCCACTATACCAGTTCCTAGACTCACAAGATCACCAAATATGCCACAAGGTGGCGGCGGTAGCGGTGGCGGGCGTTCTCGCAGAAGTACTGCCGGCAAACGTATTAACTTATCAAATTCGGTTGGTCAGCGTGCCCGTATTCATACTAGAGGCGATGGTGGGGCTGCACCAACGGAATATATAATCGAATCTATAAATCAAGCGTCTATTTCAGTTCGAGAACCAGGTTCAAAAACTTCTGTTACTTTGTTGAGAACAGATGAATACTTAGAATCAGGTGACGATGACAGCCTTGTCATCGATTCCTTTGAATTGTTAGATGAAGAAGAAGTCGAACAAGAAGATGTTAAACGTTGGCAAGTCATTTTAGATCGTTTTCGTTCTTTCGGTAGCCCTGGTGCCGGATTTAGTTCAATGGACGACGCCGAGTTGGTTGGATTATTGGAAAACTTAACCGTAACATTAGATGGCGTTGAACAACATTGGAATCCTGAATCATTTCGCAAGGAATCAGTAGATAAAGATGAAGACCCTGACACATATTTAGGTAATACTGCTTATCAAGATTTATGGTGTATAGCTCTTGCTGTACAAATACTTCAAGTAGGTTATGTATTTGGTTATTCTTGGGACGACCGAGTATATTATGATGTTCGTGTTGTTTTTAATGACCCACAAGAACAACGAGTACGCTTTACGCTTGCATCTGGCGATGATGAAGAAGAGTTCACATATGAGGACATTGGAACACAAGTTGCAGTGTATCAAATAGTTGACGACGAAGAAGATACATTGCTTGGCATTGGAACTTTGGCAGAATATACCGCAGATACTTATAAGGTGATTCGGCCCGATAAGAAAGGAAAACCTGTAAAACCTTTGGTTAGTTCCAAGAAAAAAACCCAATTACGACGCGTATATGATGATTTTATACTGGCGGATGATACGTTTAGATTGACGGATAATACGGTGGGGGTCAACATAACAGCTGCAGAAATTGCAGAAGAAGAAGAAGAAGAAGCGGCAGAAGAAGAAGAAGAAGATTCTTCTGCCGCAGAGGACGATGACCAAATAGCTGGTCATTATGTATGGTTTAAAATGTTGGCCGACGAATATAGAATATTTTATGCAGAAGCTACGAAAATTCCTTATACATATCATTTAGTTGAACATTTGCGCAATGGTTCTTCTCGCGCTCGACGTGAATTTAATGAAATATTGGACGCAAGTGTAACGTTTGCAGATGCGGATGCAGATATTATTAATGAAGATGGCGTATCAGATGTTTACGAATTAAATGGCGAATTGATGGTTGTATTTAATGGTAGTATATTAACTAAAACTCAATATGACGATTGGAAGGCTAAAGTTCGAGATAGCTTGGCTAACATAAAAGCACAAGAACAACAAGAGGGTGATGATCTTCTACCTTCAAAAACACCGGTGTATGTTGATGGTGATGTCAAGACACAAGACGGAACAATAATAAACGTGTCTAATATCCAGGGAACAACACAAGGAGAGGCCAGACTCGTAAAATTAGATAAACCAGACGACGATGATTCTGAGGCAGAAGAAGACGATGATGAGACATATGTATATGATATCATATTAGACAACGGACAAATTATTGAAGCTACGGCAGATCAAGTTTCAAGAAATAGTTGGGAGTCAAATAATGACGATGACGACGAGGATGTAAATATGCAGAATGCAGGTCAATCCACGGATGACGACGATGACGACGATGACGACGATGACGACGATGACCGATTCGCAAATTAATAAATTGTGAGTATATAAATAAGTATATAAAATATATAAGAATGATTCAGTTACACGCCCAAACAACTATAGCTTTGATATCGTTAACTACCGTAACAGCACTGGCTTATTGGTATTATAATTTAGAAAAAAAAGACAATAAATCTGAAGATGACAATACTGAAGAAACAAAAGATAAGTAAAATTTAAATTAAAATAATGTATGTAATAAGTTTTTTAATATTGCTTTGCATTCTCTATTGTCTTTTATAGGATTATATTCCATTAAATTCTTTAAAAATTCTTTGACGTCCTTTTCTATCCAATTTCCACGTGTGTTGAAAAATTGCGAAATTAGAAACATTAAATAAATATATCTGTTATTAATGACAACTCCTAGTTCATTGTCCTGGTCATTCCTATCAATTTCTTCACCACCCTTATAATATAGAATGGTTATTATGGAGTTTGTGTCTGATTGTAGTATCTCGGGAAAATCAATACTGTCTAGAATATTTTCAATACTAAAAACAGTAGCTGGCCTGGTATATTCGAATGAAATAGGACAAAATTGTTCTGTGTTAATGTTTAAGACATCAGGTAATATATTACAATACCAAGCCATAGCGATTGAAAATAGTTTTGGTATCTTTGGGGTACTATCATTATGTATGATTGGTAATAATGTTGATTTTGGAGATGCTCCAAAACTACTTGTATTTCCTTCTTTTATTTTTTGTATAATGTTGACTAATTGAGTTTCAGCATTATTCATAAAATCTGCGGAATTGAATGGTATATAACACTCTGTATCCTTTTTTTTTAAACAATAGCCGATGTCTTTAAAATCTTCGCCTATCAATGAAACTCCAAAGATTTTTTTAAAAAAATCTTCGAATACCGACCAAGCGGTGATCACGCGGGTCCCTCTGGCGCGATTCATTTTTATATCGATTTCATCCCATATTTTTTTTGTGTTTTTTTCTTGTTCTTGTTTTGTACTTTCATCGATTTCATCAAAATCATCAAAATCAAACTTAACATCAGTTACGCCAAAATCAGCCTGTTCAAAGTTGATTTTATCGTAATTATTGATATTGTTTTGATACGTTATAATTAAATCGGCCATAAAAAAGTTTGTATAGATTTTAAATCTAAATTCTTCTGGATTATAATGTTGACTCGAAATAATCTTTGGCGTTTCTGTAAAGTATACTTTACCATTTTTAAATTCAAACTGTTGTTTAGTTTGTTTAGTTTCTCCTAATTTGTTTTCTGCTGCTTGACATATTTCAACCTGGTTTATATATTGCGTTGCAATAGAGTGATGTAGACATTGTCCTAAATCATTATTAGTTCGAATATATAATTTCGCTTGCTTATTCATCTTTGAAATATAGTAACATAGTGCAGATGTAGATAAAATACAATCATAGTTAAGAATATCATCATCATTATATCGAATTTCGATTGTTTCAATAGGTCGAGTTAGTTCTGGTTTAATATGGAAATGTAACATGATATAAATGTATTTTTTTTATTAAATAGTAATTTTTTGATATACGTGAATTTTATTTTTTCCCGAACCGACTTCAATTGGTTTAACTTTTCGAATGACGCCTCTATTAACAGCGGAAGCAATTACGGCAAACATAACAGAATTTGGTGGGTTTTTAAGACGCTGGCGCATTATTTTCTTGGAGATGGGCGAAGGGCCTTTGAACGTAGATAGTAGTTGCTCGTCCGTAATATTCATCGTATTATAGTGGTTTTGTATATAGGTTATATTTCCTTTTAAACATAATCGTTACATAATCTTATATATTATTACAATATATAATTTCAATAAAAATGCAGTATGGTGTGTTGTTAGAAGGTAGTGTTCAAAATCCGTATAGTGGCCGTATGATGTCAAATGGGCAAATTTACAAATTAAAAGAGTATGTTCGAAAAAAAATAATACGATTAACGGGTATAAATCGTTTTCCAGGTTCGCATCCCGTTTCATTAACAAAAACTGGCGTGACCGTGGATATGAGAAGAGACCGTTATTATGTATGTGAAAAGACAGACGGCGAGCGTTATTTGTTATTTGTCGCGGGTAAATATGGTTGTTTTCTGATTAATCGTAAGAATCAATATTATTGGGTCAAAATAGCTGTTCCTAAATATCAATGGGGTGACGTTTGGCCTCCTAAATTCGGATTACCTCCGAATTGGCAATGTGAAGACCATTTATTTGATGGCGAATTGGTAGTTGGTTTTGACAAAACGCCCGTGTTTTATGCATTTGATACGTTGGCAGCGGGTTCGAATATAATGAATTTGCCACTGACAGACCGTTTACGCATTATTCATTGTAATTTAGTGGGTCCTCGACAAAAATTTAGTGAGTGGAAAAGTATGTTTCATGGAGAACCTTTTTTAATTAAAGCAAAGGCGATGTATCGCGCTGAAGATGTGAAGTTTGTATTTGAAAATGTATTGCCTAATTTACCGCATGAACAAGACGGGCTTATTTTCACACCGGTGGATAAGCCTTATCGTCCTGGTACAGATTTTGGTTTATTTAAATGGAAACCGCCATCGATGAATTCTGTCGATTTTTTGTTTAAAGAGCCTGATAAGTTGTATTGTAGTCGTCGTGGCAGTTTGGAACATGTTGCGACACTCGAAGATTCGATATGCGCATCAAATACAATTATAGAATGCGTGATAAAAGACGGAAAGTGGGTTGTAATGCGCACGCGCGAAGATAAAACAGGACCTAATGATATTGGTGTTTATCATAAAATTATGGAATCTATACGTGAACCTGTATTAAAAGAACATTTATTATTATAATTTATTTGTTTATTCTCTGTGATAAAAAGAATCTCTGTATGTATGTTGTGTTTCACATCCTACTTGTGGTGCTTGCGCCCATAAAGATACTGGTGTCCCTGAGTGAGAAGCAGAACCATAACAATCCACCCATAAATCAAGGTGAGTTGTCCATTCTGTTCCTGCTTGATGTCTTATAATTAATTCAGACGTTTCGCCTTGTTGTAAATAAAAACTATAGGCTGGTTTAGAAAAAAATCCAGGCGAATCAAAAAAGCCCCAATTTTCACTGCAAAAACTATCGTACTTGTTGTGATATTTATAACGATTGCATAAATCTGAACTTAGAGCTCGTCTAATAACGGACCACAACCCTCCCCACATCCATCCGAACATGAAACCGAAAATATCAAAGTATCCCATATACCCCCTATACCAGCTTGAAGTCCGACCTTTAAATTTGTAGTCAACCCTGTAATTAGTTGTACAGCTATTGCGTATATAACATCTTATCGGCCCGTTGACTTCGTTTTTAACGTATGTTTTGTAAGATTTCGTCGAAAACCACGAACCACCGTGTCTTGACGGCCATTCGCTTGTTCCACAAGACCCACTAAATGTCCGGGCTGAAGAAGCACCGTTTATAGTCCAGCCTTCTGGATTGCATTGTTCACATGAAGAACGTCCTACGTCACCATCTGTAGTCCAGCCATTTGGACAATGTTCACATTGGCTAATTCCATTTTTAAGTTTATTATTCCACTCGCAGATGCTGTTTGAACCACACGAAGAAGCACATTGGACACATTTTCCATTGCTGTTTTGACACCCTCCGCTTTTGCAACATTCGCATGATGTATCGCCTGCTTTGTTATAACACAAACACCCAGATGACGTTCTTGTCCAATCTGATATTGTTTTGCATACATCTGGAGAATTTGTATATGCAACCTGATTCACGGCTTTAATGTTATTATACCCCCAACATCCCCATCCTCTACAATTGTTCGCTTTGTCAACAATCGCTTTCGCTCTATTTGCAACTGTTCTGCAATCAATGCTTTCGCCTGATGAATATTTTCCCGATGGACAATATTGACAATCTTCTACTGTTCTTAATTGCGAAGTAAAATCTGACGGACTATCTTTTGTTTTATATCTTCCAGCTGGACACGATGTTGCGGATGTTGCTGTACAATAAGCACCTCCTCTACACTGAAGACATTCTTGTTGTTCAGGCACTGGTTGCCCCCATCCTCCTGGACAATCTTTACACGATTCTGCTCTTCTTGCCATTCCGGTATATTTACCGGCCCCACATGCATCACAGAATCCAGACTCTGGAGAACTTTGAAATCTCCCTGATTCACATTCTACACAATATGTGGATGTATTTCCGTTTATATTCGAATGCCATCCTTGTGGACAAATGTCACAGATTTGTAGACGAACAGCTGGTGTGTATTTTCCAACTTCGCAAGCATCGCATACATAACGAAGACCATGGGTTGGATCAGCCACTATTCCTGTCCTAGAATGGTAACCCGCCGGACAATCAATACAAGTAGATTGAGCATCTTCATTTTGATATTTGCCGAGGGTGCATTCATTACAGTCCGCAGAAGCAGATATATCTTGATAATACCCTCTTCGACATATATCACAGGTTATCTGGCCTGTTGATGTTTGGTATTGTCCCACTGCACATTCAAGACAAGATGTTTTCTTTTCATCGGGTTGATAATAACCTGCTGGACACGATTTACATTTGTATTTGCGCGCATCTTTTGAATCTGCTGTATATTTGCCTTCTGGGCATTTTTGACAGCCCCCAGTCAGCAAAGTATGCGTTCCTCCTTGACATGCCGAACATAACGGTAATCCATCCCAATTTGGAGCACCAGGTGGTCCTCTGCATATGCATTTATAAGCCGAACTACAAGATATTGTCGAAGAAGTCTGACTATTATAATATACTTTGTTATCACTTTCTTGGAGATAACATCCAGGTGGGCGGTCAGATTTAGATTCGATTGTAGATACACGGTCTTGTAGTCCCAATTCTGAAGCGGCAGTATTGCAAATATAATTTCCAGCGACAGTTGAATCGCCTATTCCGTCATCTTCAATAATTCTATATCCCACATCATCTTGGCATTTATTTTCGTTTTTTAATTTATAATCACCACCATCTTTTAAAACTTGTAAAACGTCCATACGTACACCTTCCCATGGATATTCTAATTTTCCAAGTATATCTAAATCATCGACAGAATCACCATCAAAAGTACCGACTGCAGTATTTAGATTTGCACCACAAAGACATTTTTTCTCCTTATCAAAGAATCCAATAGCTGTGTTGGGATTTTCTAGATTTCCCTTGATAAATGAATTACCACCATAAATTTGTAAGCATAAAATGATACAATCTGCAGGTACCATTTCAACGGACGGTGGAACCACCATTTCTTGGAATAAACAATTATGATCAGTACAATACATTGGCGTCGGTTGAGATATATATTTAAATCTTTGCCATTCTTGACCTGCGTCAATAGTGCCTGGACCAATGCCCTTGCCTTCCGTACAATCAGTTGGCGATATCATACAATAACATCTTCCGCGTTCGACAACATCTTTTATGGGGGATGCATTTTCTATTCCCGTTTTAACAATAAATCCATAGACTCGCGTTATACTATCCCAAGAGACAGCATTACCATTTAAAGGGGGCAAATCCCGAGACAAACATCCGTCTGCGCATCTATTTATGATAGTATTGTCCGACGCTTCGTCCGATTTTCCAAGAATAAGAAGAGGATGGTGGGTTTTGTAGTCACCCGCGCATATTTTTCTGCCAAGATTTTGTGTTTTTGCATCTTCGTTTGCTTGGTCAACGACGATATTAAGGAGGTTATTGGGATTTAAGATTAATTGTCGGTCTTTGCGCTCTCCGCTAAACGTACCATCGGCTGATATATCTTGTTCTTCTGGTTCAATCCATTCTCCGTCCGCTGATTCACAAGTAGCTTTACTGGTAGCAGCACGTCTATGTTTATCGACATCGTCTGAACATCTTATTTGTTTTGCAATGCAAAGACATGATTTGCCATATAACCCCCCAGTACCTACGCAATTGTCGGTTCCTTGTTTATTGTTAAAATAAACTTGATTTGATTCATCAATATAACATCCTTTGGGGCGATTTGCGTCGGTATTCGATTCAAAATAATTATTGAATGTGGCTGGAAGTTGTTTTAAAACTTGGAGAGAATTATAGCAATAATCGTGTGTTGCGTCGTCGCCGGTGCCGCCTTTATTACAACCGGGAACAATATCATCACTGGTGTCTCTTTGCCAGCATGATAGTCCTGATTTACAAATGGTATCACTATCACAATCTCCTTCGCACGCAATTAAATCTGTTTTAGATGGCGTACCTCCAGAATCTATTAAATTCACTGGAGCAATAAGGGCATTCGTACCAGTGGTTTGGTCACCTTTTTTCGCAATTCGTTTACAAATGCATGGATATGTCTGATAACACGCCGTTTGTGCACCGTTTGTGCTTCTCCATCGCAAATAATTATAACGCCCGTATTTCCCATTATATGAATAATAAGGTTGATAGATTGAACAACCCGTCGGATGACTTGAAGATGCACTTTTTGCTATAGAATCCAACACTGGTGGAGATATATCGTCTAAATCTCGTGCTGCTTGTTGACAACCCTCTCTTGTTGTAATAGTGGCCCATCCGTCTTCGTCTTCACATTGACCAGATGCGCGGAATTTGTATTCTATAATAAAATCGGAAGCGGCTATTTTGCATTCTTCTGCGTTTGCCACCACTCTGAGTTTTGTATCTGTACACTGATTTGTTTCTAATTCGGCAGCTATTGACGGTGGGCAACATATGTGTTTGGGCTGTAGTTCCGATTTAGTCACTGATTTATATATAACGTCTTTCATATATTTTTTCATTTGATTTGCAAAACATGTCGTACATCTTGTTGAATCTTCCCCCGTGATTGAATTACCCGGACATTGGTAACAATATGTGTCAACGACATGTTTCCAATAACTACCAACAGAATCTTCTAATTGGTTTTTTAATTCCATGTATGGTGGTTCTTGTGTATCTGCAGCAAGTTGTAGTTCTATACTATTGGCAATTTCGTCACCCGTATACATGAATGTCCCCCTTTGTGAAGAAAATCCGTATGGACACGTTACAATAGGTAAAAATTCGGACACGTCGTATGTTAACATGTGATTTAATTGTGGTATGTGAATGACACCCGCGGGCATTAAGGCACAATCTTCAATTTCGGTACCAGCTTCGTCTGGTACATAATACCACGGAGAAATTTGATTTTTATTGGGCGTATTCCATACTTTAAAAGGTGTATATGGGACGCCTGATAGTTTTTTCACTTTTCCAGATGGACATTCTTTGCATTCGTAAGAACCTTCTGGTGCATAAGTATTCCTTGGACATCTTATGCAAACTAAATCAACAAAGTCATTTGGATTTTTAGTTGCTACATTCAATTGACAGAATTGGTTCGTAGATTTTTCTGTGGAACAGCGTGTATTCGGGTCTGTTCTGGTTTGTCCTTGTTTAGGTTGGTAATATCCCGGCGGACAAGCTTCTTTAAACCCGATGTTTTGCGTAGTCTCTGTACAGAAATGTCCCTTTGGACAAAGGCCGCCAACAAAGGGGTCTTCGCCGTTTACATAATCATTTGTTGTATAAGAACCAATTGTAATGGGTTCTTGTTTTGTATATGTGAAACACGTATCAAATCTATCAAATGTAGATGTAATAAGGCGGTCATCTCCAAATCCTTTTGAAGTGGAATAGATTGATATTTCATATTTAATCGATAAATCTTCCAAATCACACGCGTCGTATCCTCTACATGTTTCATCTGTCGTCGGCATCACTGTATATCTTGTGTTTGTATCTGGTTTTGGCAACCGCATGCCTCTTTTTAAGACACCAAATACTTCAAATTGTGATTCTGGGTGTCCAAATTGGTCATCCCATTCATAGAAAATATAATTATTTTGATTGTTCAGTGTGCATTCAGAAAATAATTTTGTCTGACAATAACAAAATCTTTCGTTCTCAGAAGAAAATCCTAATTTGATTGAGAATCCTTTGATTCTTTTTTGGTATAATTTTTCGCTTGATGGATTATTCGATGGTATTTGAGTCATGCATTGTTTTGCACAAGATTTTGCTGCTTGGTTATTACTTAACCCCGCAATTAAATCTATATCTGGTTCCACTCTGTCTTCAACTAATGAACATCTTCCCTTTCCCTTTTGTTTAAATTGTTTGTGGAATTTTAATATGGCCGGTCCTTGAATTTTGACAGAAGAAACAACATTTTCTTTGGAAAAGCGTCTAGCAATGTTTTCGTGTGTAGTTGTAAATGGATATAACCCGTCTAAACTAAATAAATCACTATCCAAAATTTTAGCTTGATAGGATTCCACCATAGCGATGAATCTTGTATTTTTTTGTGCAATGCATTCCTCAATAGTTCCGGCATAAATCGGAGATGGATCTGGGGTTTCACTACAAATATATCCCTTTTTCAACAAAATATATTCTTGCGCATTTCCCATAAATTTAACTTGTGGTTCATTATCTTTTAGATAAAAATCACAAACGCCAATACCATTACATTTGCGTCTTTCTGCTCCAAATGAAGCATCCCACCAATAGAAATCCGCCAAAGCTGGTGTTTCGACTTTGTGTGATTGATATAGTATTCCTTTGCCAAATAAACCAGGACATGGTCTACATAAATCTTTTTCAAACCCATAAAATATATGTTTACCAAATGGTCCATGATTTAAATAATTGACCGAGTTTACTTGGTCTTCGTCTGAAATATACATTTTTTTAGAACCTGGAATAAAATAATCAGGTGTGCCATAGTCTGGAGATAACCACAAATCTTTATCTATCCAAAACGTTTTTTCAGTGTGTTGGATGGTTGTTAGATAAGGCGTCCGTGAATATCTAGCATATGGTTTCGAATTGCGATTTCCATAATATATATAAGGTTGAAATCCTTTTGGACAACACATTGCAGCGGAATCATAGACGGTTGAAGAACAAACACAAGTAGTCTGTGGTACGTAAATTGTATTTTGGCGTTCAAATGTGTTGAATATGCCATATTCGAAACGATATGGATGAGGAACATTCACACAAGAACCACCATTCATACATAAGCCACATTCGTGTTGACAATTCTCACCGTGGAACCCGTTTTTACTTTGCAATTGGGCTACAAACGGTTGATATGTCGGCTCAGCTGTTTCCATGTCATAAGCACCCGTATAAGTTCTTGAATGTTGTTGCGCTGAACTATCATAAGGAGACAAGCATTGCCGACAATCATTTTTATACGCAATTGCCCGAGGCCATCTTTTAAACCACATATGTCCCCTTTTGGGCGTATACGTGCTTAATTTTAAGACATATACACTAAATTGACGGTATTTCATCAAATAATATATGGGCTGGTATTGTGATTCTGTTAAATAATCCGGTCCATAACCATTGCATTTTTCACCTTTTGAACACATTCTCACGTCAACGACGGCATTTTCGGCAGTTTTATCAATTTTAGAATGTCCACCGCAAAAACAAAGGCCATTGCCATTTTTACCAAACCAACACGAACCGAGACCACTACAAATTGTATCATCATTGACTCCATCGTATCCTGGACAAATAACTTTACATTTGCTTTGAGCATAGCCTCTTTGACATTCATCACAGACAGGCCCGTCCCAAAATCCATCTCGTGCACTGTTTGCACAACGACATCCCGGGCACAATAATACTAAATTTGGTCTAATTTCACAATCTCTTGTTAAAGATTGTTCTTCTTTTGAATCTTCTTTCATGTTAAATACATATGAAACAAGTCCATCGCTATCAAAACAATCTTGTGTGCTTGTTGCGCCTTCTGCGGACAATTGCCCGGCTTGTGGACAATTTTTACAAGAATCTTGAGCTTCATAATCTTGGTATGTGCCTTCGGTGCATTTTTCACAGATACCAGAGGTTGAAAAATACCCTGACGGACAGTTCTTACACCCAGATGCAACAACCATGCCCGTTTCTTCTGAATATTTACCGACCGGACATAAATCACATTTGAGACGGCCAGAATTTCCTTGGAATTGTCCCGCTGGGCATTTCACACATGTTTTTTGTCCTGTGTAACTCTGAAATGTACCAACTTCGCATTGTTTACAGATAGAATTACCCGTTGTATCTTGATATTTGCCTTTGACACATTTGTCACAGAATTCTTGAGAGGTTAAAGCCTGATACCTGCCTTCTATACATTTTGTACACTCTTTTTGACGAATACCAGACCAGTAGCCAGCAGGACATTCTTTACAATCTGCATCAAAATATTTTCCAGCAACACAAGAAGAACAACCTGTTGTTGAACCGGATGCTACGGCACAAGTTTTACAACTTTCTTGGCCTTCTTCGTTTTGATATGCATATCCAATACACACACTGCATTGTTTTCCAGATAAGGCGGCTTTGCCTGTTGGACATACCGAACATGAATCTGCATTTTGGGTCGTACTTTCGTATCCACTAGGACAGTTTTCGCAGATACCGTTTTTTATAAATGTTCCAGTAATACACGAACCACAAACTTGAGATATGACATATTTTCCGGTGGGACAGTCTGTACAATTGTTTAATGCAATCGCCCCTTGATTAAACGTGATTGGTTTCTCGATTGGGCAGGATTTACACACTGTACGTGATGTAAATTCAATATATTTGCCATAGTCACATTCTTTACATCGACTTTGTCCAGTGAAATCTTGATACTTTCCCTTGGGACATTCAATACAACGGGTATCTGTCGCTGGGGTAAATCTATATTTACCTACTTCGCATGGTGTACAATATTGTTTGTCCGCATTGTATTCGACTCCTGGTTTACAAGGCACACATTGTGTACCCTGTGCAACATCACCAACTGGACACTTTTCACATTTACCATTTGCAGATTTGTATAACGGTGGACAAACTTGACAGTTTAAACCATCGCATCGTATACACCGACTACTTCCAACTCCTTTAAAATTTGGAACAGAGCCGTCTTCACATTCTTTACATGTATTGTCGTTTTCGTACTGACCTTCTGGACATGCTTCACATACTCTTTGTCCTGCTGCTGATTTCCACCCAGGGCGACATGGTAAACATTCAAATTGGCCCACTTTATCGTTGTAAAACCCAGCCGCACAATTTGAACATGATTTTCCATCTGAAGAAGAAAATGTTCTTTCACCGCAGTTTTTACATTCTGATTTACCGTTTTCGGATTGGTATTTACCCTTTGCACAGGGTATACATACACTCGAGCCGGTTAATATGGATATCTTGCCAGATTCACAACCTTTGCACGATGTAGCGCCCTCTGTATCTTGGTATTTTCCAATTGGGCATTCTTTACAATTTTCTCCAGATACATCTCCAAAAAATCCCACACTACACTCATTGCATTCTGAAGCAGAATTACTCTTTTGTTTGCCATCCGGACACGTCGTACAAACGGTAAGACCGGTTTGGAGCGCCACTAAATTATTTTCACAGGATGAACATTCTGTTTTACCTTCTTCATCCTGTGAAAATCCTAAAGGACAGTCTAAACATTTATCACGATTATACATCAATTCTTGTTTACTAAATTTCCCAAATGGACAATCCATACATGCGTTGTTTTCGCGAAATTGACCATTGTTACAAAGTTGACATACAGCATTTCCAGTGATTTTATAAGACGGAAATGGACAAGTATCTGAACATTGACTAGCACCAACATTACTGACTTTATCCGTTGGACATTCTTCACATTCAAATTGACCCACTTTATTGTTGGTCGAAAATCCGGCACTACATTTTGTACACGATATTTGTCCATTTATATTTTGATATTGACCACCTGGACACGCTTTACAGCCTACTTGGTTTGAACCAGTGACATAACTCCCGCTTTGATCCTGGTATCTACCCAAAGTACAATTTTGACAAGTATTGCCTATTTTAAATCTGCCTTTTGGGCATTTTGAACACGCAACTCCTCCTCTATTCCCAGTTGTTTGAAAATCACCTGGTATAGAAACTTCTTTTAAAGAGTCACAAGCTTCACAAGTTGTAGATGCATCTTCTGAGATATAACCTTCGTCACATTCCTGACACCCTGACGGTGTAGATTTTGTCCCTGCTGCACATTTAATACATAACCCAAATTGAAATTGAAATCCGTCACAGCATTCAGTTTCTGACGAAACATAAGTAGGACAATCTTCGCAAACAGTTTGTCCCAGTTGTGGTTGATGTGTATTGTTTACACATGGTAAACAAATAGTTTGGCCTTCACCGGGTTGATAGGTGTTGATAGGACAATCTCTACATGCATAGATAAGTGGGTCATCGCTTATTTTTTCTTGAAATGTCCCCTGTTGGCATGGTATACACGATGATCGAAGTTCATCGGGATATTCGCCTGGGTCACATTTATGGCAATGTATAGAGTTAAAAGTAGATGATATTTCATGGGAAGGACACAGTAAACATCCACGTTCATCAGGGTTAATATATTCGCCGGCCAAACAAATTTCATAACATTCTTCTTGATTCTTGGCATTTAATTTCGTATAGAATCCATAATTACATTCACTAACACAGTGTCCGGATTGGATAATTTTTCCTTCGCTACAACTATCGACACATTCGTTGTTTTCCTGAAGATCACAAACCGAGTTAGCATAGACATAAAATACGAAAGTGAAATATAATAATATCATTTAAATTATTTTTTAGGCTTTTATAGGGTAATTACATTTCTAAAATCATGTTCTTAACTTATGTGAACCATATTGTTTTTTGAGAATCTGAACATGGGTTAAAATCCGTTTTTCCAACATCTGTATTCCATTTATCTAATTTTATATCTTTTCCGGAATTTATTTTGTTATATACCAAGCATGTATTTGATTCGTCCGACCATGCGAACCCAAATCTATTATTATCTTTTGCATATAAATAACATCCCAGTTTATTGCATAATATAGGTTGAGTTTGTATACCACATTTATCCAATGGCGCCGTACAATAACATGCCGTTGGGTCTTCTTTCTTACAGCATGCCGGGTATCCATTTTTTGTTGCTGATGTATACAGAGGGTCTAGTTCCACTTTCTCCCAGCAGTATTTCCAAATTCCAGAACCAACTGGAACAACAATATCTGAGGTCTGTTCAAAAATATCTGCATCTTGTGCAAGTTCAATATTTACAGTCTGCAGCGGCGTATTATAAATTTCAGTGTAACTCGTAAATGGATATTTAGATTGGCCTGCTTCAATTGTTGTACATAGTGTTTGTCCGGGTACTCGTCCTTTATATATTTTTGACATCTTCTCATAGGTATAATATTCCGCGGTGATTGCAGTTCTACTATCAATATAATGTGAAGCCGAGTTTGTAATAAGCGCAAATAATGATCCATCTTGTTTGGGTTCTTTCCATCTCAAAATTCCAGAACAATCTTTATCTAAATCACATCTATAAGATGCATTTTTCCAAAAAGGTAATGGTTCTGCATCACCGGTATCTTCTGAAATGGGATTATAATACCAATTTTTATCCTCTTGACGAACATGAATATAATTTCGCATAAAATCCGGAGATAAATACGATTCTTCGCTATTATCAACAATGGGTTGGATATCTGGATATAGTTCAATATTAATTAATTCGCGGGCAATGCTGATATGTGCTTTAACAAATGCTCCAGATTTTTCAAATACAACTTGGTCATTCACGCTAATTGACCAAGTTTTTTCATTCCAGACGAATGAAAAAATAATAGTTTTTCCATTCACATCATATATGACTCTTCCTGTTGAATATCCATGAATATAACGCATTTCGAAAATAAATCGCGTGCCGTCAACTGTGTGTTTAATATTAGCGATGGAATGATCATCTTGTTCATTTCTTCCAATCTTACAATCTTCAAGTTTGCATGTGAATTTTTCAATAGTTTTAAAATATTTGGTTGTAGTCATAATATTTTTCAGTACCATTGGGACATAGTATTTCTCTTCTGTAGAATTCGAAACAGACCGTTTTGTCAATCCAATACAATTCCCAGACGGATATTCCTTATATGCCAAATTTTGTTTGATGTCTTCACAATTTTTAATAGCATTTTCAATATATTTGTCGGAATATTCGTCATAAGGTTCTGCAATGTGCGAAAATGTACCCCGTATCGGTATATAATTTTCCTTTTGACAATCTTTATGGCCATAAAAGGACTGCATTGCATTCTGGAAATTTTTCGCATTCTTTTCTATGATGTTATTTTTATATGCATCCATTGAAGCAATATATGAAACTCCTTCATAAGCAGTTGTACCACAAGCACCTTTGCCGGAACAATCTTGTCCATTAGGTCCCTTCGGACAAGTAAATTGACAAGCATCGCCTCTGAATCCTTGTCTACACATACAAGTACCGTCTCTTTGACAAGTTCCCCGATTATTACAGATCGTTTCGTGGTCATATCCATCATATCCTGGACAAGTGAGTTCACAACCTTCGCCTCTCCATGGCGAATTTTCAATATTATTTGTTGTCAACACATCTTCATCGGCTTCAATTAATGATTGGGCTGCTTCGCATACACATTGACACCCAATATTACACCGACCACGGCCAGAACATGGTAAGTTTATATATGGCAATGTTTTTGGACAAATGCCGGATGATGTTGTTTTGCAATGAGATGGCGTATATTCCAAAAATCGATTTAATCTTGTTTCTAATTTATAAGAGGGCATTTTTTCGGCTATAGTATATAGGTCAAAGACGGCTTGCCAACCTCTTTTTTTAGTTTGAGAAGATGTGAAACTGTCCATATCTGGATTAGACCTCCATTCTTCAACATGAATGGACATTGCCCATGTTTGTACTAATTTTCCAACGCTCCATGTAATATATCCAGCTTTATCGGTGCGTTTCATGGTTATTTTTAAACTTTTATCATTCCAAGTAACTTCAATGTCCATAATAAAGTTTCCAAAAAATATTTTTTGTCTATATTTGTCATAGGCTGCATCGTATTTGGCGTATAATGCAACTTTCCGTTGTAATATTGGCGTATTGACCGTCGAAACGTATATTCTCTCCGGTTCATATAAAATAGTTTCCCCAAACAACGAATCCTTGTTGACATTTGCTAGGGAATCCAAAATATCGGTTTTTACATTTGAATATTGTTCGGGGACAATCATTTCAACTAGATCGTTATTGTAATTCGTTGAAGCTTCGTGGAATGCCCACATGATCTCTGGAAAATTCCAACGCGCCTGATGCATATAAACACGCCTTAATTTCAGGAATGCCGATAATAATTCTTGTGTCGTTGGCACCCGGTCCATTAATTGCTGGTCTGCAACTTGCCATTTGACAGCATTTCGGATGCGCACAGACGCATCTGTGCGACTTTTAGAAGTCAACGTTGCCAAATCTTCAGCGTATACACGAATAATATGACGGCTTGTTTCATCTTGTGGTGTGAATAATGCAATTTGGCGGTTTCCGATGTTTACATAATTAAAACCGACTTCTATAGTACATGTAAACGTACTCGGGCTCAAAGATTTCGTAACTTTGTTTGTTTCAAATGAATTTAATGGAATCGACGGTCCATCTTCAATCCATTTATTTTGACTAAAAGTCCATCTTTTATCTGCATAAATGTATATTTCAGAATTTCCCCCATAAATATGTCGTATATTGTTTATAGACACACAATCTCCTTTAGTCCATTCTGAAATAATTTTGGATGGCGTCGGAAATTTTAATGTATACATACACGATGCTTGTGATAATACGAATAATTCTGTCGAAAACGCCCACGAATGGGCATTTGTTTGTTCTGGCGGCGGGTCACCGATAGTTATTACCTCTTCTACGTTCAAGAAAATCACGGATTTGAGGTCCAAACTTGATGTATCCGGTTCCCAGTCAATTTTATCAAACGTAACATGATAAACTTTATTAAATAGGCGGTCGCCGCTGTTATAATATGTTTTGCCTCCGAACATATATACAGAATTTACACTACTACGCGAAAAAGAAACACCTTCTTTCGGCAATACGACGTCATCGTTGCGGTGAACATATAATTCAATGGTTTGTTCGACAGAACCAGAGATAATATCTGTAAATGCTGTAAATTCCCCATTATTAAAACATAAAGACCAGTCGGATATCGGTATTTCAATACATCTGTTTATTCCAGAAGTTTTAAAGGATGCCATTTGCATCGTCATTTTTTTAGTGGGCGGGGCCAAATCAAATTCAAATCCTTTGTATGTTGTTTTGTCGTCATTTGACAAATAATTAAATTGGTAATCATATGTCTTTCCCCATTCCCAACAAACATCTTGGAAGATACGTAGTGTATCTAAAGAATTTAATGTTTCGTTTAAAGTGACCGCATTTTGGTATTGTTGACTCCCATAAGCTTCACCAGTATTATCCCAAATATAATATAAAATTTGATTCAAAACATTTGAATCATGTTCATATAAAAACATTTCCGGACTTGTCCATTTTGACCTGCCATTTTGAGACACAAAACCGGTCGTATTGTAAGAGATATAATTTTCACTAATCATTTTGGTGTTGTATCTCATGAAAGGTGCCAACGAACGACATATACCATTAAAAGAGTCGCATATACCATATTGAGACGCAAGTATATTGCCGTAGGTGCCATTATTGCAGTTATAACACGGTATAGAACAAGCAATGCCCGAGCCTAATTGACATTGGCAGACACCTTGCATATTAGGTTCTGGTCCTTTTTCCCAAGCTGGTAAAAAATCGGTTCTGTTTCTATATTCGACCAAACTTGAAGTAAATTGACGCTGATCAGGTGTGAGTTCCGCTGGTTCTTTTGCAAAACATTCGCCGTTTCTACCAGAACAAGCCAATTCCTTCCCGTCGTCCGGTCCAGTTGGACAGGTAAGTTCACAACGAGACCCAGCAACACCTAAATATTCTTCTGTGTCACAATTACAAACCGTTTTTGAACAAACGCCGACAATTCTTTTAAATGCCAAATCTTCACACCAATTGCGCCATTGTGTTCTATTTAATTCTAATTCTAACGTCTGAAAACACGCACTGTCACATTCTGAATTGTGTAATTCGGGCAAACGAATATGTTGACCACGGTGATAAGCATTGTGCAACACACAAAAATCTGTCAATATTACATTGGACAAGTCGCAGTCGTTACAGTGTGACCCAACATTTGTTAAATTGCCATGGCCGTCTGTTTTCATATCCAAGAATGTTTTTCGGCGTTCACATAACCCAGGATCTCCATCGTTTGTAGCTACAATATCGTTAATATGCTGTACACAATCTCTTGAACAATGTTTTTCATAAATAGAGGTTTGCGTTAAACAATTTTGATACCATTTGAGAGGGACGGGGCAAATCTGTTTATCCTGTTCCATGATTTCAAATGTTCTTACGCACATGGTATCCATATCTATTGGTACAGTTGAATTAAATCTATACATTGGTCCACCCATAAAATCAATCGTCGTGTCTTTCAAATCAAAGGATTTGCGATATAAACAATATGATGTCCAATTCATGCCTTGATATTGAGCCCAAATGTTTTCATTACAAGTTTCTGGTTTTGAAGTCGGTAAATAATGGTTTAAATTATTTGCACAAAAAGTCAAATCGTGATGATCGTATGAACCTACATGTTGACTCGAATATTCTGGCAATAGTTTCCAATAATGTTTTAATCCTCTGCACATATTATTTATATCTTGTTTGTACACTTCATAGTTGTCATTAAATGATTCATGCCACCGTTCTGACAACAACTCAAATGGCATATTTCCACAGGTGTTCTTTATCTCTGAAGGAACTGGTAAGAGAGGGGCCGCATATAAATTCGCCCACCAGGAAACAGAACCTGCTGCTAGATTATAAATGTCTAAAAATTTTATCTTGTGAGGATGAAAGGCATGTAATGTATGCGTACCTTCATAACATTCGTCATCTTCATGACAACGTGTCTTATACAAATAACAGTGGTCATCCCATGATGTGTGAGACCATTGTACACATTCTTCATGCTTTAAACAAGTCTTTCGGCAGTGACTTGATGTTAATTTTTCAATATCATGAAAAGAGGCTGCAATGGACTCTTCGTGTTTTTTCTCAACTGTCGATGATAACATATGGTTTGAAGATTTAAATGTACACCCTTCCAAATTGCCTTTAATTAACCAAGTGTGCGCAATAACAGTTGTGTCTTTAAAATCATGGAGTAAAAAGGTCTCGTTTCCAGCATAATATTCAATATCTACTGACCATTTCCACCATTGGTTTAATTTGTTAATTTCACAGTTTGTATTTTCGCCGTTCAAATATAACATATGCTGTTTAATGTACATATGCACAATGGGCGTATTCTCGCTATTTGAAATTTTAATATCGGCAACTTCATTTTCAGTCCTTAAAATTTTTGTTACGCCAGAAATTCGAATGGCTTCGTCTTCTGATAATTCCCAACGTATACCTTTAGATGCTAAATTGCTGTTTTTACAATCCGTAGAACCATCTACATTTATTTCGCACGAACTTTTATCGCGAATAGGTTTGTTTGAACTTTCAAAACGAAGGATTTCATCTTCAAATGAAATATCCTCAATATTGCTTATCGAACGCTTTTCAATAGCGTTTACATTTGTTTCGAACGTTTCCAATTGACCAATGTCGTCTAAATCTAGCCTGGTCAATATAATGGGTCCATTCAATGTCTCAATCTGTAAACGACAATCGACCTCAACCTGATAATAATAATCCGTAATATTAACCTTGAATACTTTAGATAACACAGTATTCGTAGCATTTGTGGTTGTGTTATATGTTGGTATCTGTGTTACCTCGATAACTGTACTATCGTTTAGCTTGACGGACGTTTTGTCCCAAATGGCAATTTTGTTTGGGTATATTTCTAGAATATCATCCCCACAGACTAAACGTGCACCTTGGTCGTTTTTCCACTGTATAATCGTCGGTCCTGTAGACGGAGATTTAATTACAGAAGGATGGGCCATAGTGACTATTTTTTCACCGTAACCATAAATATTTCCAGTTTTAACCCAAGAATTATCGATACCAGGACCAACACTTGTTGATAGTTTTTCGCCATCTGGTTGTTTATCACAATATTCAAACCAATTATAACTCGATGTTAATTTATCACATGCAGTTGTTTTGTCTGTAAGTTCTTTTGCGGGTAAATCTTTTGTATAATTGTTATTGTCTTTGCCAACGTAAAAAGATATTTCTTTTGACGGTGTTGCAAACCAATTACTAATTGATTTTTCATTGGTACCCCAAGAAATATTAAATACTGTCAAGTTTGAAAATTCAATATTTTTCAAGGTAATAAGTCCACGCGATGACATCGTTGCTTCCGTTGTTATTCCATTTACTTTCATGTCGCCGATTGTTCTATTTTCACTATAATCGCACATATATCCACTACTTAGTTCCAAACTACCCTGGTAACAATTACCACCGTGCTGACAGCGATTATATTTGCATTCAGTACTAAATTTTGATTCACAAAAAACATCGGCATCGGCATCGCACGGTATATCTAAATTCGAACACGAATAACAAGTATCATCCGGATGACAAGCGCCCAAACTGCACAAATCCGGCGTTTTAGAGGACGCTGTTACCCACGGTGCGCTCGGTTTGAGTCCATTTTCGCATTGTCTGTGAATTTTTTGAACAGCTTCAATATCTTCCATTGGTTTATGAGACCATTGCAATATTTGTTGATGTGGTATAAATTCACAAGTAGTCCAATATTCCGGAGGATACATATCTATTTGATAATTTGGAAGAATAATGTCTTCTTTTCCCAAGCATCGTAAAGTCCAAGCATCTAATATGTCATCTTCAACTTGTGTTTGATTTTCAACTTTGCCGTTAAATTTAATTTTACAATTTTGCATTTGTAAAGCCTGAATCTTATTATCTGCTAAATACCATTTAGACCACAAGGAATCTACAACGCCATTACAATAAACCATATATGCGACGGATGCCTTGGCCAGTTCTGGACTATACCAAGACGGCGCAATAGAATTGAGGTGATTTGGACAAAAATTATCAATTGAATAATCAATCGCATGTAAATCATTTTTGCAGTCTGATTCTTCGAATTCAAACCTTGAAGAAATAAAGGCACGTCTTAATTGCGAAATCATCACGTTTTTGTCATTCATAAGTTCGGAAGTGCCGAATATATCAATGTTTCCGGGTATAGTTCTTTCCATAGCTAATGGAAGATTTCTATTTTTATACATTTCACACGAAAAAAATACCTCTGATGGATATTTATTTTTGATTTTATAATCGTTGAGCTCGCCCATAATCATAGAACACCTATCTGTCCAATTGCCGAATGGACATTGTTCTGGTGTTTGTATACCAAAACAAAGATTTTCGATGGAATTTTCATAGATAATATCTTCACAATGTTTTGCACGGCAATATGTTTTTGTAATACAATTGTTGTTATCTCCCGGTTCGCACTCGCCATTGCAGCTTTCGACATCTGTTTCCATGTCAATATTAGCACATTTCGCATCTATTTCTTTGATATATTCTAAATTCTGGTCATAAATACAGTCTTTTTCTTTGTTACAAGAATATTCCATTGTATATTGATTGCATAATACAGTTGTTTCTTCGTCATATTTCTGCTTATCCGCATAAGCTGTTTTTGAACATTTCAAACTTGGTGTTAATTCTTCTTCAACTTTTTTACACCACGTTTTGTCGTCTTTGTAAGTATTCACAAAAAAGTCTTCGACAGCTTCTTGGCACTTATTATCTGAATATGTACATTGGGCCGTGTTCAATTCTTTAGGATACCACCCATCTAACATATTCACGCAAAATTGGTCCCATTCTACACTTAAAATAGAATTATAACAATTCTCATTCGCTGCACAAGTATAATAACCGGCTGTGCCCGCATTTGCTCCAAAAAAACTCATACCAGTATGTTTACCAGTTTCATCGACCATTAATGAATCCCATGGGGTGGATTTTCGTGCACAAAAACGCGATGTTGGCGGGTCAGTCGTATCTGTACACGTCGAATCTTCCCAACAAGTTTGAACTTGGCCATAATCATCGACAGCAATACGTGTAGTACAGCTCCCACGTCCAGTGCATATTTTTTCATTGTATCTAGGACAATGATATCCACAATGTTCACCATAATATTCTGGTATTGGTGGTGGTTCTAATTGAAAATTATTTTTCAATAAACGTTGCCTCGTTTCACTTGTATAGGTGTCGTATGGTTTACAATCACAGCGAAAACTTTTTGTACCAGGATTAAACCATAGTTCTAAATCATTTCGAACACACCGGCCATGGTTTGAACATGTTGTTTTTACGCCATTGATTTCAATAACACCGCAATCTATCTCACAAAAGGCACCGGTATGACCTCCGTCACACAAACATTTACCAGTTGATTGACAAGTTCCTCCTCCTGAACAAACACGACAATCTGGATCAGCAGAAAACTCAGCGTCTGGTCCCCAAAATTCTGCTGCCTTTTTGACACAAATTTTTTGAGCATTGGTATCGCCAAGTAAATCATAACTTGGACTTGTTTGGCCTTCTACGTCAAATACAATAATTTCATGGCCGCTTTCTTCAATAATACGCCCATCATCTGCGCAGTAATAACTACATCGTTCCTCAGAATCTAAAGCCGACGGGTACCAATTTTTTTTACAAGTCGAACAATATTTTTTAGGGTCCAATGTATCCAATGTAACATTGTTCTTTATCAATGTGTCACAAATACATAAATCATTCGTACCATCATAATTTTCATTGCATTTTCCATGATAAGAACAAATTGTTTCATCGCATTCAACTGAACACGGATTTACTGTCATAAACGGTAAATCAATTTTGGGATAATAATTAGGTACACATGTTGCACAAAATGTATCTGGATCCGTATTATCACAAACACATGTTATGTGTTCAATATTATCTTTAGTGACAATATTACAACTCCCATGCCCATTACATCCAATCTTTTTGCCATTTGTTCTTAAATCAGAAACATATGGGTCGGAATCTTTACAATATAAATGACAATTCTCACCTTGCCAATTGTCTTGACATTCACTACATGTTGGACCGGTCCAGTGAGAATCAGATGGTTCAATTCTATCAAAACAACTACATTTCGAAGTCTCATATAGACAACGACCATGGCCAGAACACGTATATTTGGGCGAACACGAACAGTCAAATCCGGCCCAGCCCTCTTGACACTGACAAATAGCAGAATCTTCGTCATTTACATTTTTCTCTACAATGCAAATACCATGACCCGAACAAGTATCGCCGATATTTTGATTACCAGGACATGTTAATTCGCAATTTGTTCCTCTGTGAAAAATATCACAAACGCAATTTAATTCATTTCGTGAATTATATTCACATTTACCATGGCCAGAACACGGCTTAAAATCTAAATCGAACGGATTTCCGCAAGTATCTTCACATTTTGGCCCATACCAATTTGGATTACAAATACATTGCAATTGTCCCCCAATGGAACGACATGTCCCATGTTTACAAGGGATATTGGCTTCTTCACAACTCATAGCACATTGTTCACCTCCACGAGCGGTAAACCACCCATCATCACATTGACATTTGCCAGATTCTATACATTTGCCATGTCCATTACAAGCGTTACACGTACCGCCTCCTGCTTGCACTTCCAAACACCGCCCGGCCATACTGCTCGAATCCGGCATACAGACAGTGTCACAACGCGTTCCATAGTGTGCAAAACGTGGAAATTCGTCGGAAGATATACAATCTCCACGACAATTTTCAGCCGTATTTTCTTCTGCATAACAATTATCACAAAGCGTACCGACCCATTTTTGATAAGATGGGCATTTACAAGCCCACCGTGACGTCGAAGACTTATTTTTTGAACTAACAGTGCAAATACCGGAATGTTTACACATACAATTCTCACAATATAAACCACCATATACGCCATTGGTATTATCACAAACACACGTGTTTTCAACCCATACACTATCATGTTGGCAAGGAACTAATATGTCATTCACATAACTTACAATATATTCAGTTGATAAAGATAACAAAAGTACAATACCTGCTGAAAAAATAAAACAAAATCCATACACAGGTAAACTTTTCATTTTATAAAAAAAATACTACTCTTATAGACACTTTTTATAAATGTACAATAATATGTTTCGATTATGATAATAATTTTTCACGAAGTGGAATTTCTCTCTTACATTCACCTACACGTGTATACACATACATCGTACACAATAAAACCCACGTTATAATAAAACAAATATTTATAAATTGATTAATTGGCGCACCGGGGTCATCTGACAAAAACTGAACCGACCACAGCAAAGAAACAATACATGTAAAAATCGCCAATATAAACATTTCATAAACTATTTTGCTTTATATACTATTCTGTGTTTTTAAACAGGCAATGCAATAACTCCTTGACAAAAACGTGGTGAATCTTCAGGTAAAGGGGGCACAGTTGGGAGAATAGGCATCAGAATATACATATATTTAGCCCGAGCTGCTGGCAGGCGCGGTGAATCAAACTGACCATGATCATTCGCATGCCAACAATCCCCATGGCCACAATTGAAACATCTTGAAGTCTTACCTATATAATTCTGACAACAACAATTACTAAATTCACAATAAAGACGCATTTATAAAAGGATGACTTCTTCTAAAACTTTTAGCTAAAACTTTTAGAGAAAAAAATAAGAGAAGAATAAGATAAATTTATTTATAAAGTATTGCTGAAACCAATACACCAATCATAACCCCACTCATTATTATATTAGGAACCCATGAAACTCCAATTTGATAAGTACTAATAGAACGATAAGGACGCATAATCACTTGATGAAAATTAAACAATGTAAGACACGACAACACTATCAATGAAGAAATCGTGTACAATGGTTGTTCAATATTGGTATCCACCGCGACTCCAAGATTTAAACCAAGAATAGCCAAACCAATACAACGAGACCACCACAATTCATGATGGGTTGGTTCTAAAATACGGAAACCACACATATCATCGCCGCCTTGAGCACCTTCGTCAGACCAGAACCCAGACAATAAATATTTGGGAACAGACACAAATAAAAGACCGAAAAAACTACTAAATGCCAACATAGCAATATTGGCCACTTGTTTTGAAATATACGTTTCACCCGAATCAACAACATTGACAGAATCATGGATACTTGCCAATACCGTCACCGTAAAAAAACCTATGATAACCAATGTCATAAACACCCATTGACATAACGACGCAATATTCGTTGGACGAGCTCTTGTATAGACGTTACTGCATAAAAAGATAAATGTATGGACCAAATTTAACCCGTGGACTACTGCCATCTGATAACATAAAAATTGCGAATCTGGCTGAATCAATACAGGAATAACACCGCCTGACAACATCACAAAAGCCATAAACTGGCCCAAATAATACAGACGATTATCGCGCTCTTTTGGAAGATCAGAAAACCATGGACTTTGGAAGCGACCTCCCTGCATAAATTTTTGGGGAGTTACCAATAATCCGAAACTCATAAGTCCACACAGCGCAGCATTCATAACATTTGCAGTGATTGGTTCAATAATAACGCTCATTTTATATAAAATAACATTTTAAATACATTTTTAATATGATTATTTGGATTTACTTATATTCGCGGAGACCATTTGTTTTTTGGAAAATTATAAGGATAAATTTCAGTTCTAACTTTTATGTCGCGTCTTATTTTTTTTTTATCCATAGTCTGCATTGGTACAACTTTTTTTACAGAACTCCTTCTAATAAAATTCTCAGTTATTTTTTTAAATATAGAAGACATCTTTTTCTAAAACTTTTAGCTAAAACTTTTAGAGAAAAAAATATTCTAAACATAATCGTTTTTAGAATATTCTTCTCTTAATTTTTTCTCTAAAAGTTTTAGCTAAAAGTTTTAGAAAACAAAAAAAAATTTCAAAACTTTTTTTTTTGATGTTACCGTTAGATTGTATTCGATATATTATTACGTTTTTATCTTTTGATGATAGTATTCAGCTTATTTCTAAAACATGGTTATCAGACGCATTAAAAAACTGGCGCGAATTCATACCTCATAAATGGCCTCAAAAATTACATCTATATTCACATCATGTTATCATGGACTCTAAAGAAGATTATTGGGGGTTTTTCTGCCATCAAATCATTGGTAGACAAAAACGCAAACGCAATGACCAAGACTATCTAACTTGGAAAGCGGCGGCGACAAATTACATGATACATGGGTGGGGATGCCGTGCTTGTGGTTATCCGAGCACTTCGAACGTCTTTGGCACGCGTATTTGCATAGGCTGTCGTCAAAAACCACTTTTAAAATACGCATTTATGCTAAAAGTATATCAAGCGCTTTCATGGGCTACACGTCAACAATTACAAACCATACCTTATCACGGAGGCGCCATGAATGGACATTGGCGGTTTTGGACCGATATTGTAAAAGCAGTCCCTGAACTTGAAGATAGCCGAGAAATAAGATACCAATTTTGAATCCTTTTTTTCTTAGTCATTCACTATAAACTACATTGTTTTCAAATAAATGACCACTGTGCTCAACTTAATTGATAAAGATAAACGGTTTGCAAAACATAGCGGTCGAGAATACAATGTTTTCTCGAGAACATTAAGAAACCCATCTAATATTGAAAAATGGGTTGGCTTGGCCAGGCCTAATTGGGTACTAATGGACCCAGAATCTTATTGGTCATTGCGTGGGGAACGCATTGAGTGGATATTCGACGATGAAAATAGTTTGACAGGAGTAAAAGTACACCAAAATGAAGAATATAAGGGGGAATCTAAAACACAGCCTGATATTGAAGAAATGGAAGAAGAGGTAGCCTCAAAGGTTATTGAAGAACGGCCTGCCATTGAGGAGCGCAAAATACCCCAAATTGACGCAGAACAAATTGAACAAGACCACCTCCAAAAAGAAGACGAAATAAGAGAAATATCCAATACTGTGGACGAATTAGAATTATAAAAAAAAACACTATTTAACAAAGCAAATAAACAAATAAACAAATAATATGATTTTATTTATTTGTTTATTTGCTTTGTTAAATATTGTAATGTCACAAATACCAAATTGTGCACAAATTGAAACCCAATGGAACGCAACATGTGCAGATAAAGTGGACCAATGTGAAGTTGCCGACATGAGCGTCACTTGCAAAACTCTTAAAACATACTATAAACAACAAATTTGCTGCGACAAAGATAAAACAAGTCTTGCAAATATAAACAATGTCGCTGTAAATATACTTGATGGGCTAAAAGACGGCACAGTTGATTTTACCAGTGACCTATTAATACAGGGTGTCCTTGACACAGATTCAAGTGTGGGTGCAATTGCTTGGAATACATGGTTAAATTCAAATACAGTAACCGAACAAATAGTGGACGATATTAAAAAGACAATGGAAGATAACGACATTAAGGATTTTCAGATGCTTCAAGTTGGTAATATGATAAAAGTCGTATTTGATGATAGAACACCTTCGCGCCGTCTTTTAAATCACAGGGAAGTGTTAAAGAATAATTTAAATGAATTTGCATTATTTGATAAAAATAAAATGAAGGTGTCTTTTAAGCTCCCACACCTGGAAGTTACAAATGGCGAAAAAACACTTGTTCAAAACATAGTAAACTATCATTGTGAAATAATAACGTCACAAGATAGTGGAACTGATTTTGTTCAAAATTCTGATGGAGATGATACTGAAGATTTTTGTGTTGGCGCTAGTGCAACATGTCCAGAAAATTACGGTTATTATCCATTTGGAACATGTTCTGGGTGTGCGGATAACACTTTGAATGGTGAAGGTACAAAATATAAATGTTACAAAGGCGGAGGAGAATATCATACTGGTTGTGCATTTAACGCTCCAACCGACATTGGCGGCGAATGTCATAAATGCCAAGATGGTAAAAGGGCATTCGGAGGACTCGGGTTTGACGATTCTTTTTCAGGATGCATAGGCGGCGACTTTGGGGGGGGCAGCACCGATAAATGTAACTCATTTAAAGATGTGAATTCTCTAGATGTGAATTCTCTAGATGATCGTTACGTTTGTCCTGGAGATGATTTTGGAGATGTTCCCAATATTGGTGATAGTGGAAGAATAAAATGTAGTGGTAGTGAAGAAACGAATAATAAAGAGAATTGTCCAGAAAATCGATTGGGAGGATTTGATATTAATTTAGTCGGATTATAAAAAAAAAACACTTTACAATAATCTAATATTTCATAGCAAAAAATTAGACAAAAACTTTTTCTATTTTTATATTTTCAATATGGCACCATCTTCGCCAATCTATATTTTGTAAAGCGTATTTTTTCGCAGTTTCTTTGTTCCAAAGCATTGCCAATGTTTTGTTGTTTCGCATATATTCTATGATCGTTTCAGGCGTCTTAAAATTTGTCACCGGAAAAGGAGTCCATACCAACAACATTTTTTCGTGGTATGTATCTATAAATGTTTTGAAGGCGTCGTGTATGTCTCCCGCTACAAAATGAATGTGCCTGTGAGCAAAATGACCAAATGACCACAGTTCAGCGCCTGGGTAAGACGAATATATTTTTCGAAAAGGCTGTATTTTATTTGAATCTAATAATCCCACCATAATTGTTTCAGGAGCGGGTTTGTCTATATAAAAATGTATAACAAATGTGCTTGAAAATATACAAACTATAAACATTCGAATGAATATATCCAATATTTTCATCTATTACTACATAATAAAAGCATTTAAATACAAAATATTGTTATTATGAAGTATTTAAACGATATAATAACTCTGGAATATGTCAAGCCCAGACCCCAAACGGCGACGTCTTGGTGAAAAGATGAATTTATTACCTCAAACTCCGACCATACAGCCCGAACAGTATGTTCAACATTCGCGCGTATCTTATCGTCCCCTTATTGTCGGTGCTTATGAATATTTTCAAAAGGAAGCCTTGAATTCTTTAATTACTTTAAAGCCAAAAACACATTATGATACATTAACGAATCAAGTACGCGTCAAATCGAAAAATTATGGCGACATACGTTTGGCAAACATTCGCATGTTTTTAGACAATGTCAAAGGATACGATCGTTCTGAGATGCAAAAACAATTTCATGAATCTTTTTTACAAGCTGTTGCTCTTCATATTTATAAAGACGACCCCGAAATCGACATGAATAAAATTATGTCTATCAACGAATGGCCAAATTTAAAACAACAGGTATTGTGCCTTACGCCGCGTCGTTTCGGAAAGACGACCGCTGTGGCCATGTTTGTGGCGGCCTACTTTTTATCGGTTGAAAAGGCCCAGTTGTGTATTTTCTCTACGGGGAAGCGTGCATCCGATGGTATGCTTGCCAAGATTCACGAATTTATAAAACTAATTGACGAACAATTGGGTACAAATTATGACAAAGGTTGTAAACGCAAAGGTGAATTCTTATATTTTTATGGCGAAGGTACAAATGATGTTCGTAAAGTTGCTTCTTATCCTTCTGGTAGTGATAAGTTGCGTGGTGTCGGTGGTGACCTTATTCTTTTAGAAGAGGCGGCATTTATGCCAATTAAGATGTTTCACGAAGTGATCGTCCCGTTGCTCGAGCTAGAGACTACGGCGCTAATTTGTATTTCCACGCCTCAGGATAGTAGTAATTTCTACTCTATGATGTTTGAAATGGTGGATCAAGCTGGAGAAAAACTATTCAACCAAATTGAAGTGTCTATGGTCTGTGAAGATTGTAAAGTTGGTCCTCATCCAGAAAATTGTACACATATGAAACATTTATTGCCAAAATGGAAGTCTGGTGGTAAGCAGGATATGGTTCGTCAGATTTATGGTGATAATTCTGCAGATATGCTTCGAGAATCAATGGGTGTAACAACGAACGATTCTTCGTGTGTCTTTGACGATAAATGGTTGAATGTCTTCGCATCGCGTCCAACTTATACGCCTGCAAATACACCACAATATATATTTGTAGCAGTGGACCCGAACGGTGGCGGAGATTCACAAATGGCGATCGTTTCTTTGTATATGGATGCTAACAATTTTGCAGTATGTGGTATTGAATCACATGCCGTGAAAGGTCATGGGGAAATTCGAACGCTTTTAGAAGCGCACGTACGCGCTATTCGTGCCACGTTCAGAAGTTCCTATATCATTTTTATACCGGAATCGAATTTAGGCCACGAAGCGTCTCATATGTCTCATATGCTTCGTGATGTGCCTAATTGTAGGTCTCTGATGGAAAAAGGTGAACCTGGCGTCATTACAACGCATAAACGTAAAGAGTTATATACAAACATGGCGGTAGAACGTTTTGCTGGCGAGGGAATTTGGTATGCTGAACGTTTTATCTGTGTAAATCCCTTTGGAGATGCTAATACACGCGAGGCACGCGTGAAGCGCATGTTTCGTAAACAACTAGGTTCGTTTAGTAAAGTTGTCATTCCGCGTGGAAAAGATGGATACGAAAAACCAAAGGTAACCTATTCTGGGAAAGCTGCAGGGGCAAACGATGATTTAGTCATGACTTTTGTCATCGGATTATATTGGAGTGTGCAATTTATGACTGGACGTTCCACGCCTTCTGTTCGAGATATCATTAGACAATAGAATTGTCCTGCATGAATTTTGTTATTGTTTTATCGCGTTCGCGTCTATAATATGTAAAAAAACACTGCCACAATAGAAAAAGACATACTGCTACGAATATAAAACATAGTGTCAATGATATATACCATTCCATACCATTACATAAATACCAAATATTTATAGAGATATATGTTTATTTAAAAAAAAAAACAGTATAATTTAAACAAAAAATTTTCCGAGATATCTTCAGAGTCGAGGTTACTTTTAAAGAACTCGCTACAAAAACGCCAGCGTATTACATTTTAAATTATACTGTATTTAATCTATTATCTATAAAAAAAATGTCGTTAGAACGTGAACATTTCCTTACACAGGAGCCTCAACAATTAGCGGAGTCTCAACAATTAACGGAGCCTCAACAATTAGTGTTGGATAAATTAAAAAACATGCGTCTTCGAAAAACAAAGACATTAGTTTTAAAAAAAAGAGAAGGTCATACAAAATTTTGGACACAAATATTAAACGATCTCAATCGTTATGAAATACAAATTGAAAAAGAACATCCTTTTGACAATACTTGTTATAAAAAATGTCATGGGGTTTGCTTAAAACGATTTGATAAATCTTTTTGGATTTATATACTGACGGGTTATCGTAAACATGTTGTTATTACACCATACAAATACCCCGGTAAAGTCATTGTTGTATCTTTTGTTTTTATTGCGGGCTTGTTTAAGATGTTGCGTGCAAATGAAGATGGGAAAGCGTCTTTTTATGGAAATATTATTACAATATTAGCACAACTTTTAGGTGCTTTTTTGTTGGCCAAAGATGCAGATTATGTTATGATTTTACCTAAAATAGCTGGATTTGTTGTCGCTTCGATAATATTGGTAGGAATTATTAGAAACGCAGAAGGTAATATTGGGTTGTAATTCAAAAATAAAAGATGAGTATATAAACTAATATTCATTAAAAATAAATGTTTGAGTTTCCATTATTGGAAGGCTATACCATTTATACAAAATCAAAATGTGGTTATTGTACCAAAGCAAAAGAGATATTACCAGAAAATAGCCACGTTATAAATTGTGATGAGTATTTAAAGGAAAGAAGAGACGCCTTTTTGGAGATGATAGATCACGCATCTGGCCAAAAACCAAGAACATTCCCTATGGTATTTTTAGATGGTTCTTTTATTGGGGGACACGCAGAAACAGTCAAACATTTGGAAGAATTAGCAGCGTTTATTGAGACTGATTTTTAAATATTATGTAACCATACAATTAACCGTTCTACTCCTTTTTGTAATGAATTTTTGTGTATATCTACTAATGAAAGACGCAGACAAAGTGGATGCGGCGTTCTAAAGACATCCCCTTCAACACAAACTAACCCTATTTCTTCCAATAACAATAAAGACAAATCTTTACTTGATTGAATGCCAATGGATGTTAAATTTTCTGTATAATTAAAAAAATCTAAGAATAAATACCATGCAGCTTGAGTGGGTATAAATCTTAAATTTGTGGATTCTTGAAGGCGTTTATTTGCATATTGGACTATATTTGCAAATTGTTGGCGCATATTTGTTTGTGCATTTTTATATGTATTGGACATAGATAAAAAATCACGAAAGGCATATTGTATAGGAGCGGCCGGTGACGAATATAACATTGCCGAAAATTGGACACAACGCGCATAGAAATCGCTATATTCTTTAGGAAACGTTAACCATCCTAATTTGTATCCCGCAGCGGCGATATCTTTTGAAATGGAGGAACCTCGGATACATGGCATAAATCTTGCCATGGATGTATAATATTCTGAAAGATGAGCATAAATTTCGTCCGCCAAAACGAGTACATTGTATTTTTTACAAACTTGAGATAATTGTTCTACTTCTTGTGCAGTATAGACTACAGATGTTGGATTGTTTGGGTTATTAAACAATAACATAATGGGCCCATTAATAGATTCACATGCATGTTCTAGTTGTTCGGATGTAATTTTCCATTGTGATTCAAAAGACGTGTGAATCTCAAGCAAAGATTCTGTTTTACACACACACGCAATTTGTTTATAATAAGAGACACAAGATGGAGTTATATGAATAATAGTTCCACGAAAAGCCAGTTGTGCTACAAATATTAATTCTTTAAGGCCATTTCCAAATAGAATACATTCTGGCGTGGGCGTGTAATGGGCTTTGAGTTGTGTTTCGAGGCCTTCGGCACCATTTAAGGGAGTATATTCTATTTGGTGCAAGTGTGTATTTAAAAGTTCGGTTAAAAGTGTGGGGGCTGGAAATGGATTTTCGCCAAGTCCTGCATCCCAGATAACAAACCCTGATTTTCTGCGTTGTTTTACGATTCGAGTCTTGTCTAATGTATCCATTTTTACAAAAAGGTATAAATATATAGTCCTATATAATATAATTATTGTTTATGTACATGGAAAAATTAAAAATAAGTGATGATATCATTATAAAAACTTTTTTTCGTTCGTCGCATAGTATTAAAAAAATCGCCGGTGCTTTAGGATTGCCAAAATCCTATGTTGGGGCAGTGATTATAAAATATAAGAAAAAACATCATTTACGTTAGCGTTTGCGTTTTTTGCCTAGTGGGGGTTTAGTCGTCGAAATGGAACTTTTTCCTGATTCAAAACGCTTATTATCTGTCTGGATGGCAGCTTTTTCTGACATATTGTCAATGTAGCGTTTAATAGCTCTTGCCTTTTTATCTGTGGGATTCCATTTTTCAAAATCATGGACGGCTTCATGTGTGGCACGTACAAAATCGGCAGCTTCGCCATCGAGTTCGTCTGGATCCGCAAAAGTGAAATCTTCACCCTCATCGTCTGGAACTACAAACCCATCATCGGCATATCCGCGCATATTTGGGTTTTCCGAAGGTACCAAACCATCTGGGTCATCTTCATCGGAAGAGTCTTCTGATTCGTCTCCTTGATAAAGAGGAAGAGTTACTTTGTCTTCGTCACAAAGTTTACAAAATGTAATACCATCGCCACCGGGGAAAAATCCAAGTTTACCCCAAGCTTTCCGGACATTATCTCGTGTTGCTTCGCCAACAGAAAAGTGTTTCACAATGTTTGTTGGGTCTACTGTTTCCCATTCGTTGTCTGCAACAAACTCCCAAATACGCCCTCCTTGTTTCTCAGTAGGTTTAATACACGATACGTCCAATGAACCATCTTCATTAATACTTAGAATTTCAGCAAAATAATCAGTTCCTTTGATATTCAGGTGAACTACATCTCCTTCAAACAAAACCATAGGTGTTTTTTCGGGAGTTTTTTCAGATGAATTTTCAAAAGTTAAAGTTGCCATTTTTATACTTTTAAATAATAATTTATTTTATATAGAGATTAATTTTAGAATATTCTTTAACTATGTGTTGATAAACGTGGAGTTCTTGGCACTTGTTCAGGTCTTGCAAATGTCGTTGGTGCAGAAGTTTGGCGTTCCACACGTGTAAATGCCGCCGAACCGCCGGTAACACTGCGTAACATCGATTGATTCATACATGAAAATGCAGTTGCTGCTGTTTCAGAAGAAAATGTGAGCGATGTATCTGCACGGAATCCCATGGAGGCACCCACTGAAGTTGCGTCTCCAATATTGGCACCCATAAAAATGCATTCAATATTTTTTTCGTCTTGAATACGTTGCAATAATGTTTGAACATGATGATTGTTCTTTTCACTACTTGTATCATGGCCATCGGTAATCACTGCAAAAATACCCTTTTCGCCAAATTGTACTTTGTCAAATAATGTTAATGCAGAACTATAAATGGCATCATACAATGCAGTTCCGCCCCTTGGGTTCATCATTGCATCCATTAATTCATTGCTAAGTGGCAATTCTAACGATTCGATGGGTTTATCTGTCATGTGTTCTTCCACGTTGTTATCAAAAGATGTGAATGTCACCAAAGTTGGTATGTGTTCTTTTTTAGAAGTGTCTTGGTTTGTTTTTAGTATTTCTTGAATTCCTTTAAACGCCTCTTGTTTCATACTAATCATAGATCCAGACCTATCTCCAACAATAGTCAAATGAATGGCTGTCGGCGAATCTTTTGATTTTTTACTCTCAGGAGGATTTGAAAGAGATGTGTCCATGGTTCTTTTGTTAGTCATAAGACGTGGTTGTTTATGAAGAGGCACTGTTGCTACTGAATCAATGATTATATCATCTTCACACACCTGTTCACGAGTAAACGGCGCTGTGCCTCTTTCTCGAACCCATCTGCGGATATTGTCTTCTGCATATGTCCGTTTAACACCTTCGGGCGTTGTTTCCTGAGGCAGGAACGCAATGGGGCCTTCTATGGGTGCAAAGGAAATGTGACAAATCGCCCGAACACCTGAACTGTCTTTAACTGTGCGAATAATTTCAGCGATAACGGCGTGGCCTTGAAAAGCACCATCTTGAAAAAAACGCCCGTCCAATACATCTATTTTATGACCATGGAAATCGACGAAAGCCTCTTTTAATTCTCCATCATTTCCTACTGAAACACCATGGGAACGAACGCCTTGGCACAAGAGAGGGTCTGTAAGAACAATCTGAGTCAATGCGGTCATTGTACCGAGTGTTTTAAGCCCAGAAGCCTCGTCTAAATTTGTATCTTTAGTGACCAATTCAAAAGAAGATTTAGTGCGTTGTGCAGTGTTTTGAAGTTGGACTCGAATTCCACGACCGGTGGCCGTACATGACACTAGTTTTACATTTGTTTCCAAATGCATCATGCTGGGAAGACTTGTTGCAAGACGCTGCATGTTTTCAGCCGTAGTGGAAGACCACATCGGCAAAGATTGCGGAGATGTGGGTGGTGTGGCCATTGTGGTAATATCTACAATAGAGGCCATACTGTGGTAATATCTATAATAGAGACTATATTGTAAATAGAATAAGTATGTATTATGTAAATTTTATGTTTAGAAATTCTATATTTTAAGGTGGTGATATTGACGGACTTGGTGGTGGGCTTGGTGGTGGACTTGGTGGTGGTGGTGGACTTGGCGTTGGCGGCGGACTTGGCGTCGGGCAGCAGTTGTCATTTTTATATCTCTTCTTTAGGGTATCGCAGGCTATATTACATGTATCAGACCAACTACATCCTTTCTTTTTAAACGCTTCTTTAAAATTGTAACAAAAACAATTATTACACTGAGGATAGTTCCAATCTTGGAGTTCACCATATTTGACACGTGCAGCTAAATCATCGTCTATCCACAAAGTTAAGGCATCCTTGAAATCATTTGGATGGGAAAACACATTTCCATCAGTGCAAATTTGACCGCTTGAAGAATCGAACATATTTTTCGTCCACGCGAAGTTATTACTTTTATAGTTTGGACATTCGTCCAACTCTGTTGAGCAATCAAAACGACAACCCACTGGCGAACTCTGACTGCACCATCCTTCGCCTTTATAACCTTTACAACCACATGGGTCTTCGAGAGTTGACCACGAACCACAGAGGATTTGGTCAAAGGCACTAGTCCCGCTAAACATTATTTCCATATCTGTTACTTGAGAAACATCCCATGCGGAGAGATCCTGGTTGAACGCACGGGCGTCTTTAAACGTTCCCATCATATTTGTGATTTGGCTCGTATCCCAGTCACTGATATCTTGATTGAACGCCGTGGCACCGTCAAACATTGCATATATATTGGTGACTTTAGATATATTCCAATTAGAGATATCACTATTAAATTTTTCAGCATTACCAAACATTTCATTCATATCTGTTGCGCCAGATACATCCCAATTTGAGAGATCACCATTGAATGTTTTTTTGTTCATGAATATAGCATCCATATTTGTTACTTGAGAAACATCCCAGTTAGGCATTGTGCCGTACTCGGAATCTGTTCCAAAAGTTGTACAAATTCCGTCTGTTGGACTTTCTTGCAAACAGCTGTCAACAGCTGCTTTTAATTCTGAACGAGTTTGGCCAAATTCTTTTGCAAACGTAGATATAAACGTTAAGCATATTATAATATTTTTTAACATTAGAATATTAAAAAAAAAAGACATTAAATACTGTCTTTTTTTTTCTTATTAAATATTGGTGGCGGAATTGTTCTTGGGTCAGGTGATTGAAATAATAAAGAATCGGCATACAGATTATTGTGTTGTAATAAGTGGTCCGGTAGATAATCCCTTGGTAATAATACATGGGTATAATATGCCCTATCGAAATATACCGTAAATTTTCCGACCGAATCCCAAAGTCGTGTTTGTGGTTCTATTGGTTGTGGATGGCATACATAAAAATAATGTTGGTCTCTGACTAATTCATTAGTAGTGACTTTATCTTTTCCTACTGGTGAACTAGCGGTATGTAATACACGCGTGGTTAATACTTGATTTAAACTAGCATTCTCTAATAACATAGCGACATGACCTTGGTCAAAAGTATTAAACATACGAAATAAAAGTGTGCCTTTTGGATAGGGGGCCCTTATATTAAAAGGTTTTAATTTATCTTGATAAATATACATCCATTCGTCGGTATTGCCTAAACCGAATGTTAATTCTGGTACATCTGGTGGATATTTTAATAAAAAGGGCAGTGGGATTTTTATTTTTCTAAATAAAAGTGCAATAAGACCAACACATACAACGCCTTCTTCTTGAATTTTACGGAGTGGTGGAATTGGTCTATTGGACGCCCAAAAAGGACCTTTGTTAACATATTCGGGGTCAAGATTTTTGCAATAAATACCGCATAAAGATGAACCGTATTCGGTCATTTGGTCAACCATTTGTAGTATAAATGTCACGTTAAATAGTATATATGGATATAGACGAAATTTATGAAAAATACATGCCATGTAGTCGTGATATCATCGCAAAAATAGGCACGCCGGCTTTTTTATCTCAAGATTCTAATGGGTTTAAGTGGGATACAAGAGATGATACATTAAATGGTTATATAGGAAAGTTACCTTGGTGGGCCTTTGATAGAGATATTAACCAAGATTGTTTATTATATCAGGTAGATAGCACTGGTAAGTTATATCTTTTACAAATTATGCACATTTTAAAGATTAAAACTAGATTAAATAAATATGTAATTACGTATAAATTAGATTCGCGCCACGCAAAGGTTGATATATATTGTGTCCCACATGGGTTACGATTTAATTTGGGGTTAAAATCTATGTGTCGTCGTTGAATCTCTTAATAATGCGCCGCGTAAGAGCGTCATTGTTTTTTATGGTTCGTGTCTTCTTTTTGATAGATTTGGGCTTTTCTTTTGAAGGTGTGAGTGCAACTCCGGACGATGACCACAGGTAAAAAATAATAAAGGCGACAAAAGTAAAAATAGCAATGTATGTAAACTCCATGGTTGTACAATATTTAAAACTCTAACAATTTAACAGAAGAATATGTCTTTTATATGATTTTTTGTACTATTTAATAAATATATCTGTATTCGAATGTAAATGTCAAATGGGATATCTTTACGTCATTTAGATTCGAAAGTAATGTTATTCCCCAGGACACCTGCAACTTGGATTCCAGATACACGTGTACATAGGTGTTTTTCATGTAATTTGGATTTTAGTATCATGCGGAGAAAACACCATTGTCGTTCATGTGGTAGAATATTTTGTAGTAATTGTTCTTCACATCGAGAAATTATACCTTCCTATTTTAAAACATATGCTCCCTCACATAGTGAAACAGTATCAACTCCTCAAAGAACTTGTGGTAAATGTGCTGAACAATTAAAAAGTGCATCTTCTGTCGAATGGTTAATACGCATTTTGACACATTTACCAGTATCTTTTGTTGATTTTTTTAAATTACGGCTTTTAAACCACGAATGGAATAGCGCTTCAAACACACTATTAAGTCTTTACAGAGGACTACAGTTTAAATTATCATGCCAATCGTATTCTTCGATTGAATGTGCTTTTTTAAAGACTCATGCACAAGAATTTAATGGACATATACAATGGCAATTACATTTATTATCTTCTTTAAAACAAAATGGCAAGTTAGAAGAATATAAACAAAAAAAGCAAAAGTCTTCTGTTCCGTGCAAACAATTATTGTGCAATGAATTGTGTTGTTCATCGATGTCTGTAAATGATGTACTTTTGTTAGGAATAACTGGGTGTTTAACACGAGATGACATTAAAGCAAGAGTCATAGATACTTGGAAACGTTTTATTCCAGTTGTTCATTTACATATGATGCCCTGGTGGGTTCACTTATCTTGTAGATATGAACATTTATTTCAGAGTGGGCTTATTCCAATATGTTTAGAACGCATTGATTTGACTTTTTCGTTTTGGTTTGAATGTTCTTTACAATCTTTTTCGAGTCGAAAAAGAATCGAATTAAAAAAAGCCAGACAATTTTTTAAAAAAAATTTAAATGAAAAAACAGCTCATGAATTAGCGGTATCCTCCCATTTTTGTTCTGTTCTACACACAATTATCAAAACAAAAACAAATACAAATATGTTATTTGTGAATTTTTTTGGTGATGGAAATCAGCCTCTTTTACCCTGGGACCCAAGTAAACGCGTTGTTAGTGGCACTGTTAAACGTCGTATATTATCTTCTTCTAGGCCTGTATTGATAGAATTGCAATTTTCAGACAATACCAATAAAGAGTTTTTACTTAAAAATGAAGATGTTCGAACGGATAAATTAGCAATGACTATTGGATATTGGATACAAACATTAACGCACATTCGCGTATTCACATATCCTGTATTTCCATTATCAACGACAACTGGATGTGTTGAGATGGTTACGAATACAACAACGTTATATGATTTGCGTACAAAACAAAATATTTCACTTCTTAATTATATGATGACGCATAATCCACAATTAAATGTTCGCGAATTACGGCAGCAGATTATACATTCTTGTACGGGGGCTTGTTTACTTGGGTTTACTTTAGGCGTCGGAGACAGACATCTTGAAAATATTTTAGTTAGACAGGACGCTGCTTTAATACATGTAGATTTTGGATATATTTTGGGCGATGACCCCAAACATGCATATACTCCGATGCGTATCACAGAGGGAATGATAGATGCTATGGGTGGACGCGAATCAGAAACATTTAGAGCCTTTACACTAGTTTCACAACAAGCATATTCTATTATGAGATTACATTCTTCATTCTGGTATCATTTATTAGTTTCAGAATATTATATTACTGAAAACAATACAAGACATTGGAAACGTATACGTGACCATGTTTTGGACCGTTTTGTACCTGGCGAATGGTCGGAAGAAGCGGCTCTGCAAATAGAAAGTGTTATACATACAGCATCTCAATCTTCCTTTGGTCAAACTTTTTCAGATTTAACACATCAAATGTCTAATAAATTAAATGGTTTAATGTTTCGGATGGAACTATAAAAGTGTTATAATCATACAAAATGTCGGTATTTATACAAAAATCACTTGTTGAATTTATTGCACCCATTGCAATTAGTCAACGGAAAGTCGGAATTCAAGGTTCATGGTCTAATTATAAATCAGAACCAGAACACGTTACTAAAATGTCGCCGAATATATTATTCCATTTACGGTTACACACCTGGGAACAAAAAGTTAAAAATCACTCATCAAATGCTTGTATAGATTGGCAAATTGAACGTGAAAATGCAACAATGCAACACTATGTTATATTGAGATTCGACAATTCTTTATCTTGCTTTAAAAATAGCATCGAAAATATTAAATTTAAAAAATACATTGACGACATATTAAATTCAAGTACAATTATATGGTCTGTTTTTCAATCAATAGAACAATCGTGCAGAATTCAACAGGCACAGCCAGGAGAGGGTTCCACACTTGGCGATATGGGCAATGATGGGAGAGAATGACTGGTTAGCCAATTATTACTATGGACAACGACTGCGTCGTGTATTTTCTGAAACAATTCAGGTATGCCTTTCCCTGTTTTTGCAGATGTTTCAACATGTTCAAACATATTGTCATTACACCAAATTCGAACATCTGAGGAGCTACTCGTTATATCTACTTTATTTGACACAATAATAATTACCGGGTGGTGGCGCCCAGGTCTTTTTTTCTCTATTTCATTATACCAATATTTCAAATGTTTATCCATGTCGAGGTCTGATGTATCATGTACCAATACAAACACATGACCTCTCATGTAATACGAACTTGTAATTGACATAAATCGTTCTTGGCCACACGTATCCCAAATCGAAAGTAATGTATCTTCTATTGTAATGGGGACAAAATCAACAGCAATTGTTGAAACATGTTGTTTTAAAAATGTATTCTTTAAATATCTTTGTATAATTGATGTCTTCCCAGCGGCAACACTACCAACAAACACTACATTAAAACGCATATTATATACAAAAAATATATTTATATAGAAACTTTTACTTTTTATTTTAAATGCATTCACTAAAAAAACTTTTGCAAAACACTGACTTCTTCTAAAACTTTTAGCTAAAACTTTTAGAGAATTTTGTCTTATTCCTAGAATATTTTTTTCTCTAAAAGTTTTAGCTAAAAGTTTTAGAAGAAGTCAGTGTTTTGCAAAAGTTTTTTTTTAAGTTGATTGATTAATCTATACATAAGTCATATTTAAAATGTTTAGCTAAATATAAATCAAATATGCCCAAATCTAAGCGTAAAAAACGTCGGTTGTGGTCGCGTTTTTTTGGTCGAGATGGAGACCAACGTAGTGTTTTAGGTAAAGAATTACAAGAATACCTAGTTGACACTGAACATTCTCCAAAAATGATGAAAAAAATCGTAGAATTGCGTGGCGATTTAAGTAGTAAATGGAGAGACCGATTTGTCCCTTGTATGTATTGTGGATTAAAAGCAACTGAAGAAGACCATTACAAATCTGCGGTAAAAAATAAATTGATTGCGCCTTATTTGGATTGTCCCATGAATCGAGTACCTTCTTGTTCGAAATGTCATCGTGGTGGTAAAGATCATCCCGCTTATGCACATAAAACAGTTATGGAGTGGTTTAATATGACTGGCAAATTGCCCAGAAATCACCCTAAAAACGTGATGCGACGCGCAGGGTGTTCAGAAAAACATTTTTTAAAGGTAAAGCGCCGTTTAGAACGTTTTGATATTTTTCATCGAACATTTGCACCTCGTATGTCTCCAGAACACCTGGGCCATGTGCAAAATTTCGTGGAACGTGTATTACTGTTTCGAAATGTGGTGTTTAAATCTGTATCAAGATATGAAAATCAGCAAATTTTTAACAAACGAAATTATGTTCATGAGTCGAACGAATTGTTCGACTTATGTGAAAATATTATTAATTCAAAATCGCCCGAACCACAGACATGTCATCTTTCGGAGGCCGGGATGTCTGCAGATACCCTTCTAAAGTCTCAGCCAATGCCCTGTTCCCGCATTCTTCCAGAGTAATTTCGTTAGAAACGCCATCACTCTGAACAATACCAATGACGGGCTGATTTACTGGTAATTCGTGTATATAAATATGTATTAAGTCCCAAGGGACTTTTGTATGGAAGCGTTCTTTTCTATCTCCAAATGTGGCCACATTTTGACCACATGCTTTTCCATCAATTAAAACGCACGACCCCCAGTTTAAATGAGGTGACTCGAAAGAACGAATAGATTGTGTGCCGTTTTTATATTGTGGAAGTTTTTTTCGTTTGTATAATGAAGAAACCCATTCCATATTTTCAATGTTTAAAGCAGGCGCATCTTTTTCATAGACTAAAATAGGTTTATATTCGCCATGTTTATCTTTACATTTATATTTCATAGAAGAATCATTCCATCGATTATAACAGACAGGATTTGGTACGATATCATTTTGTAAACAATATGAAGCGTATCGTTTATATAAATCAAGGTTGTCCCAGGAATGCGATAAAGACGTCACGTGTACCCTATTTTGTTGTGGGAATACTAACATAGCTTCACTATCGCCGATACTTATCGTAAGTGACCAGCGTCGATGTCGCCCCTGAATGAACATCATTAGAGATAATGTTGAACCCGAATGTTGACATACATATCCATTTGTACGAACAATATTTCCAGATAATATTGTATCTCCTTCTGATAATGAGACTTTTTTGTATCTAAATATGGGCATTGACATTTTTTTTAATATTAAATTACGAACAATATATTCAACTTCGGATGTTTTATTTTGACCTAAAAGTTGAGAAAATGTATTCACATGAGAATCCAATTGCATAGGTATAGACTGAACAACTTTTTTATTTTGGTCTAATCCTCTTGAAAACAACGATGTCGATACTTGTTCTCCTTCTTGACCATGACCGTCTGCAACAAAAATACAATGCTTTGAGCTTCCAAATGCATCTTGTCCGGCTAAATTTACAGTATGTTCCACATGTATGGGCGCGCCAATGTTTTTATGTGCTTCTTTTGCTTGGCCTATAGAGTCGAACTGTAGATGAGAACGTCTTTTTTGTGTGAAGCGCGAATTTAAAATGACATGTTCGACACGACCATTGATTGTCCCATCAGGCACGACACCGACATGTGATATTTGCATAATGACCCATAAATATTTAGACCCCTTTATAGCTGAAAGTTTTATAGAGACAAAAAGGCAAAAGTAAAACATATGCATTTAAAAAAATAAAAAGTATTTAAAAAATAGAAATGATTCTCATTTTATGTTCATTGTTTATTATCGCCACGGCAAAAAGATTTGAAGCATTTAAAACCACCCATGCTTATCATTTTAAAGTTCTTCTTATGAAAGACCGCCTAAAGGCAACAATAGACCCTAAAACAAGGTATTTGCGTATCGTTGATAAGTCTGTCATCTCTGGTTCTGGATTTTCACGTATTTGGAAGTTGCCAGTTGACGCAGATTTGCAAAAAACGCATATGGAACGTATTCCCAACTATTTGCATGTTGTTATACCTAAAAAAATACCACGTCGGCCAACATTTAAACCTCTAACGGATACATATGTGCAACGCGGCCATATTATACAAATTATATCGGAAACATCGGACATTTGTGTAACATCGGATGGGTCAATACCTTCTTGTGACCGTTATGGTTTTTGTAAACATGGTGACCAAATGACTTCAATGGTTGCATCAGAAAATACAATTCATTTAAAAGCAAGAGCTTGTCAATATGGTGCACAATCTCAAATAGCAGAAGCTATTTATAATATAGTTGATGATCTATTTACAGACGATGTTTTAGAAATTGATGAAGTCATTGATTTAACAAAAGAATGGGAAAACTAATCATTTACCACTTGTCGAATATTGCACATTAATTTAAAACGGTGGTCTAACGTACCCATGAGACGTTTTAAATGTTCAATTTCTTCGTCAATAATTAATGTGCGCCATCTAGATATATATCCGGCTTCGTGAGATGCGGTAATGTCGGCTATTTTTGTCAAAAGGCTATTTATCGACGCAATTGTTTCACAAACATGTTGTGCTGCCGTTTTAAGTGGTTCTTTATTGCATTTTAGTGCCAAGCATGTTGCCTCTATTGTCTGAAGAGTACACGGTATATCATATTGATCTATTGTATTTTGTAGTGTTTGTGTATTTACCGAATTTGTACGTAAAGACGTGATTATAGATAACGTTGATTGTACCATGGGAGATATAGCCGTAGTAATAACCATTTTACCTGCTGTTTTCGTAGCCCAAAATACGGCAGTTTGCATTTTATAAATAAAACATAGATGTTTATAGGTCGTATTTTTTAAATAATGTATATATAAACTATAGATAATAAACAAATGAACAGTTATCTAATATTACAGTGTCTAAAAGATGTATCGGCCATTCCTATTTTCATATGGTTAGCATTAAGTCCTTCTATATATCAAAATATGCCACTATTAAGTTTTTTATTTTCTATAGGCGGATTTATTGATGCAATGTTTGTATCTTATACTATGTGTTACAACATCCCTTGGACGGTTTCCTCTTTAAAAGACACACTTGGTACATTTGGAATGTTGGGGTTTTCTATTTTGATGATATTTGCACCTCAAAATGATTGTCCATCAGAATGGGATAAATTTTTTACATTTGCAGCATTTGTAGATATATTATCTATTGTTAGTCTATTGACACCTTGGAATATATATACATGGAACCTAATCTAATTTACGGGTTTGTGTATAAAATTTTTTCGCAGGCGTAGCAACTACTTTGTCAAAAGTCGAACCTTCTAAAGGTTTACGAACATTTGTTTCTAACCATTGTAAAATCGGATATAAAAAAGACGGTGGCGGGGGCGATGAAGAAATATCAAGATGTTTTGAAACATTAGTGGGGGTTTGCTCCATTTCATGAAATGATTACTACTTAAATACGTTTTGAAACACGCTTAATAATATTTTTTACACCCGAAACTTTGAGAGATAATATTGAGTGTACGGCATCTGTGGGGTCTCGGCCCCACTTATAAGTAATTGTCGGCGCAGCCTCCGCCAAAATCTCATAAGTAATCTGTGTATAAACATGCATTAACTTTTGAGGATTCACAGAAATCAGAAAATCCCATAATACATAAATTTCATCAAATGGAAGTGTTTGACAAAACCATATCATAAACCACTTTACAGTTATCAACGTTGAAAATGTTTCATGATAATTACTTAAAATTGTTTCGAGATTTGGACATTTTTTGTGTAATTTGGCATGTAAATCGCCAAACCAATGACGACGACACCAATGGAACCAAGTCACGTTGAAATCTGGCATCATCGGACGAATTAACGAAACAATGCGCGAAAAACACCACCAAGTGTCTGCCAACGGATGCTCTGTATTTTCAAATACACCATACAACACCATCATTAAATAATTAAACCCTTGCAAATACCCATCTCCTTTGTGCACAGACGCATAGGAAATAAGAAGTGTCTTTACTGGGGTTATAGTACTATCTTGTTGTGCCCATTCTAAATCTGGATACGTGCGGGGCATATCTGCATTTATAGTCGCGAGTAACGAATCAGGAATATCATTGCGTTTTTGAATGAACGAATAAAACAGTGTTTGCTTCATGTTAATTTGTTCTGAAGAACCCATTAATTTTTGACGCCATACACGAGCTCGTTGCATTTATTCAATAATGTGACACGTTTATATAAACAATTTTTTGGAAGTATATAAATCACCTAATCATTAAAAAAATGTCAACTGGTTGGTACGGAGGTTTATTATATGGTTCTTCATTATTGTCCGTTATCGGTGTATTAGTTATACAATTTCTCATTTCTGCAAGCGTTGACGACAAATGTGACCCAGATGTCGAACTCTATTTCAATCCCCCCATTTTAGCAGGCTCGGCGTTACTCGGTTCCGTATTATTATCATTGTTATGGGCATGGACTGCTAGAAAATCAAAAGAAGGAAATACCGGTTGGGACCCTCTTCGTCGTATTTTTATTTTCCTATGGACAGCATCTGTAACTATCGGTGTCGCTGCTATTGGTGTATCATTGGGACAAATTCTCGCAGTTGATAAATATGTTGTGGGACAACAAGCTACTGCTACAGACCCAGACCCTACTTGTCTCTTAAAAACAGATGCAAATTTGAAAGTTCTTCAATATGTATCTTTGGCACTTGTCACTTTTAGTCTTGTTGCCCCCCATGCTTTTTCTATTAAAGCATCTACAAAATCAGGAAATAAAGACAACGATGCTGGAGCTGGAGCGCCACTCTTAGGAGAAAATAACGTAGTAAACTCCAAACCACTCGTATTTCTATAAATTAAGTTAATCATATGTTCATATTTAATTACAAACTCTATATTTTTATTAAAATGGGAAGTGGAAACTCTAAACGTGCTAAAGTTGAAATACTTTCATGCCCTCCCGACTATGACCCTGAAAAATTTAAAACTATTTGCCAACTTTTTGACCGCCTTGACAAAGATTCCAACATGGGCGTTGGTCGAGAAGAAATTGGAGACGTTGCGAAACTTCACGTACAAAATCGTGTTCGTCTCATTGGCGAACAAAAAAACTTTCGTCAAAACGAAAAAGTATTTAAAATACAACAAATTGAATACCAAGGCCAACAAAAAATATCCCTTTTACAAGCAGCAATTGCGACCGAAAAGGCTGCTTTAGAACAAAAATTCCAAAATAAACAAAAGGCAATGGACAATGAAATATCTTGGCTAAATTCTCTAGACCAAACGGGCCAAACAGAAGAGTTTCTGAAAGTACTCAAAACAAAAGATGGAGAAAATATTGACTTTTGGAATTTTTTCGAATATATGAAGAATAAAACACAAGATATTCAAAATATAAATCATACTTAAAATATATAATCTTCTTTACAATACGTTACAAACTTTGATTTTTTAGGCGAGCCAGCCTTAACTCCAGATGCATATTTGCGTATCAATTCTTTCATTAATTGAATATCTTGAGGAAATGTCCGCTTTGATTTTTTAGGGTCTGGACAATCTCTTCCATCCTGTTCATCTTCCACAACCATATTAATTAATGCCAATACTTCACCTTGCAATGGTGCCAATTTGCGTGCTTTTTTTGTTTGACTAATATCGCCCGTAATTGAAGTTCTTGCCCTTTTTATACATGCATTTTGTCCTTTGCGAAGAACATTGTCTAAACGTTCTAAATACTTAGTCTTGACCATGCCACCATGCATATGCATCTTTAAATTTAATAACATTTCAAATGCAGCAATTAAACGCCATGGTTGGCCTGATTTATCATTGATAAATTGTGTTTGAATGGCTTTTCCAAATACACCACAAATTGCCAACGAACCGACACATATCAACCCTTCTGTTTTACAACAAGCCAATTCTTGGACAGATTTTGGAGAAAATGATGTAAAACATTTTTTACCATATTCTGCCATCGCCTGGTATTGTTTGATTTCAGCAGCCTGATTAAACCCGGATGCTTCAGGATTTGGATAAAGACTATACTTGCCCAATCTCATGGGTGTTTTACCTTCGTACGCCTTGGCGTACTTTTCGATCAACACCATGTCATTGACCATTGTTGTTTTCGTTGGCAATGCCTGTTGTAAGTTTGCCTGTACTTTAGACACCAATTTACCAGATTGAACAACGCCTGGCTCAAAATAAAAATTAGAGTCCCAATACTCAGTAAATGTAATTGTTTTTGGAGTTATGGTTTTCTGTTGTTTTCTGATATAATCAATCCATTCGTCAATGACCTTACCTTCTGTACTTACAACGCCAATATCGAGGTCTGAAGTTGAATCCATGCTACCAAATGCAGCATCAAACACTACGACAGGAGTTTTGCCTTTAGATAATATTTTTTTCGCAAATGTATTTCCTGTTTTGACCACTTTTTTTTCAAAGGCAGAAGCACCAGAAGTTGGACGTTTTTCTATTTTAATTTTTAGTTTGTGTTTTTTTGCAAATTCCTCAATAAATGCATTCCATACTTTAAAACGGTTGTCATGTAATTTAACCTTATCCACATCTTTTGATGCTTTTTGTACACGGTCAGCCCAATCACCAGGCATTTATACATAAATAATATTTGGTTAAATACAGTTAAAATCTAATTTTATGTTTTTGTGGAATTTCACCCAGGGAAGTTGCCATCGTCCTGTCATAATGATTGCGTTCTGTTGTTTTTTCTTTTTGAGGTAGTTCTACATATTCATCATTCCCTGAGAAATAATGGTTCAGTATCAATCCTGAGATTAATACAACACCAGATGCTATTAAAACACCATATTGGGCCGCTTCAAAATTAGTATCTGGCCAAGGCGTATTCACGCCCAGATTTTTATATCCTGTTAAAATAATTCCAATCAAAGACCATGACAACACAATCTTTGATGTAATGGATAATAATACAAACACACCATCGGGTTGTAATGTACCACAACAACGTCGCGGATTCGCCCTTTTAGTACAGACACACCCTTTAAATTGGCGAAAAACTTGACATATACCAAATGAGGCATAAAATAATCCATATATGATTCCGAGACTTTCAAAGTTGATAGGCAATGTATCTCCTAATCCTGTTGTATTTGATGCCAAAACACCAACGTAAATGGCTTCTGCTAAAAATAACAGGGTTCCGACAATAAAATAAAAGGTACGTTTACTTGGGGATACTTCCCAATCAATTAAATAACCAAAAGATTGAAGAACAATGTTCGCCACTAATAAAAACACAATGCCGAAAAATTGTGTATCGCCAATGCCAATAACAATCGCACACTCTAAAAGACCCGCAGTAATCGCATACGAACCCCAACGGCGAATAGACTCATACATATCGGCGTTTTTATTATTAATGCCGAAAATAATCAAAGCTACAACATGAGCCAGTGCCGTCACTGTTTCATTAAGTGCAATCCAACTAATAGCTCGACTTTTAAACAGAGGGTCGGGCGTAACAACAGATTTTGCATTATTAAATGAAAACATCGGGACTACAACGTCGGATGATTGTTCAAATCGGTTGGTAATATCCCAAGCGAAGGCGGTGGAAATAGTATGAACAAGCAAGGCAGCGGCATGAGACCACAATAGAAAGTTACGCTCTTTAGGTTGATAAGACATTTATATTTTATATTTAACTTAAATAGGTTTATATTTACAAAGCGGTCCATTGCGATGGGTGAAATAATTTAGCATTTAATAATTCTGCATTGTGAGTAACGCCAATTTCTTTAAGCAATGCCGACCTTAATTTTTCAAATGATTTGCTTTTGGTATTGATAACTTCTTTCTTAATATTTGTCATTACATTTTGTGAAACGACATTTTGCATATGGTCACCAATTAATTCATGTGCTTTTTCATAATTGGCGGATAATTTAAAACGACCTGACAAAGAAGGAGACCCCGCAGATTGTTCATCTTTAACACGTAACACTAAACCACTTGTAAATTTACCAATTCCCACCAATATCCCATTCGCGGGAGCACCGGTTTCAAACACTGAAGATTCTTTCGGAGGCAAATACTGCTTGCCACCACCGCCGCCACCACCGCCGCTTTTTTTAGCGACTATTATTGTTTTTTTGCCCGCATTAATGACTTTTAATTTTTCATTTATTTCGAGTAATTGTTCGGCCGAGGGGGTTTGGGTTGGACATATTTCGACTAATGTGTATATTTTAACATTTTGAGAGGTAAACTCACAAGATTTATTCTCCAAAAATTGTCGAATAGTCTTAATTTTGTCTGCTGTCATCTGTTGTTCAAAAGTGCGTTCGGGTTCAGATAGAATATCATCACCTATTTTCCACAACCAGAATGTATCATCGTCTTGGGCCTTTAGTAACAATCCGTTGATCTCTTCCGTTGATAATTTACCGGTTATCAACTTATACGCTGTAAGATTTCCGACATAATCATATAGCGTCTTGTTCTCTGGTATTTTATTCGCCTTCTTAAAAGAGCAAGCTTGTTCAATTAACATGTCATCGAGTTTCGTAATAACAGATTGAGTCCATAATTTTTCGTCTGGGCATTCTGTAAGAAGTTTTGTAGCGACATCGAGTTCAAATTTCAATTGGTCAAGACCGTTCATTCCAAACATTGAGGCAAAACTATGAAAAGAAGAATCATAACGCGTCAAAAAGAATTGGGCCATAGCAACCAAATGCAACATATTAATTGTTGCATATTTTTTTTCTGCTACAGCAAATAATTCTCTCCATTCGGGTACACTATAGGATGGACAATCCGCTGCAGATGTTGTCGTTACTTTGAGAAATAACGAGTTAAATTGTGTCCAAAAGTCCCACCCGGGTGGCGGAATATCTCCAAACACATTAAACCCTGGCCCCATGACGTGTACGTTCAGTGTTCTCCTAACAGGTTCAGGAATAGAGCCGAAAAGGTCATTCATATCGCCAAAAGATACGAATTGTTTGATGTGTTTACTAACACCACATTGGCCAATGACAACTAAATAATCGTTGTCTTGGACCGATGATAAATCTGGTAGAGAACCAACCTGTTGGCCAGTGAAAGCTGTTAAATAACCGTTGTCTGGTATTTTAAATTTCCCTGGGGAGGCGGCGCCAGCTTCAACATACCAAGAGGGTATATCTTTAAAAAAGGCTTTCGCCGCTTTTGCGCGTTTTTTACGACCCTTCACATCTCCTCCAACAGCAACAAATTGAATATTTTTGGGTGTATCACCAATCATTTTTTTCAAGGCTGCAAATTGCAACAATGCGAAAAAATCATCGCAATTTCCATCAAGGCCTAAATCATGTAATACAAATATTTCACTTGATTGTAATTTAAGTCGAAGATTTTGTCCAAGTCTGACAATATCATCATTGGTGTTGCCATTTATTAATGCCTTTAATGTAGCCATATGTTGAGCGGGGTTTGATGACCCACCTAGAAATTGACGTACGGCAAATCCATCATATTCAATTTGTTTACCATAGTCTCCCGATAATTGGTCTAAATTTTCAACGATACTTTCACCCAAAGACCCTATAAGCCCGTTTGTTCCGATCTGTTCTTTAATAGGTTCCCATGCTTTGAATATTTCTGCCCATAATGCGTGTTCGCCGACTAGTTTTTGTTGTCTTGCTGTAAATGCAAAATCGGTGTGTTTTGATTCACCTTGTGTTAAACTTGACATTTTTTTATTAAAAAAAAAGGATATTATATACTGTGTTTTTAATGTTTATATTTTGCATAATGTAACGCATATAGCTCTTTATGGTTTAGAAATAATTCTGGGGTTTCTGCAGACCATAACTGTTCAAATCCTTCAGGCCAAGCATCCCCGCCTGCTTCTAAATAAGCATCATATACATAAGGTGACCCAGTGACTCGGTGCCATCGCCCGTTTTTCATTTCAAACATATCGACAATCTGCCGCCGATAAAAAAATCGCGTGTGTCCCAAAAAATATACACGCCATTTGTCCGATTTAAAGGTATCATAACCGCCAACATAACACATGCCGTCTAAATCAATGATTCTGGTCAATCGAGAATGCTGCATTAAACATATACACTACATATTTATAGAAAAGTTAATAAAAACTTAGGATTTAAGCTGAACACATAAGACATGCGTCTTCTTCACATTCCATTGGTTTGGTTGACACTGTAAACTGCATAGCTTTGGCCTTGGGTTGTGTCCTTAGATAATATTGGCCAGTTTTGAGTCCCTTTTTCCACCCATAAAAGTGCATACTGGTTAATATTGCTCTGGTGGGTTCTTCAACATATAAATTTAAAGATTGTGATTGGTCAATGTAAATACCCCTATCTGCGGCCATATCAATGATGGATCGTTGTGAAATTTCCCAGACCGTTTTGAATATGGCTTTAATATCTTCGGGTACGTTCGGGATGTTTTGAACTGTTCCACGATGTGCAATAAGTTGTTTGGCCATTTTTTCAGACCATAACCCGCGTTCAATGAGCGCCTCTTGTAGATATTTGTTAATGACAATGTATTCGCCTGACAATACTCTTCTTGTATATAAATTCGACGTTCTGGGTTCAAAAGATTCCGTATTGCCTAGAATTTGAGCCGTGGAAGCCGTTGGCATGGGGGCTGTCAATAGCGAATTGCGCGTGCCGTGTTGTTGTATCATTTGTCGCAAGTTTGACCAAGCATGACGACTATCATCATGCTGAACACCCCATAATTCAATTTGGGTTTGACCTTTTGAAAAGGGGGAACCTGCAAATGTTTCATAAGGACCATCGCGTTGCGCCAACAGACAAGATTCCGATAATGCGGCATAATAGATGGTTTCAAAAATCTGTTTATTAAGCGTTCTGGCTTCTTGTGATTCATATGGAATCCGCATAGCTGCGAAAACATCCGCAAGTCCTTGAACACCGATTCCAATCGGTCTGTTCCTGAAATTAGAACGTTGTGCTTGTGGTAGTGGATATCTGTTGATGTCAATGGTGATATTGAGATTCCTGGTGGCAAGTCGAACGACTCGTTCTAGTTGATGAAAATTAAATTGATTTCGTTCAACACATTTTGGAAGTGCGATGGAGGCCAATGTACAAACAGCCGCTTCGTCTTTTGACGTATATTCGACTATTTCGCAACATAAATTTGAACCTCGAATTGTCCCTAAATTCTGCTGATTAGACTTGCGATTACAGGAATCTTTGTACATGATGTATGGGGTTCCTGTTTCTATTTGTGCATCTAATATGGCAAACCATACTTCACGCGCCGATTCAAATGTTTTAACGACATTACCGGAAGACTCACATTGTTCATACAATTGTTTATAGTTCTCACCAACGGCGTCTTGTAAGTCGGGACACTGTGTAGGACAAATAACGGACCATGATTGGTTGTCTTTGACGCGTTGCATAAACAGGTCTGAAATCCAAAGTCCGTAAAAAAGATCACGTGCCTTTTCAGAATCGATGCCGTGATTCTTTTTTAATTCTAAAAAATCTAGGATATCGGGATGATGTGGTTCTAAAAAGATCGCAAACGAACCCTTTCTTTTTCCACCACCTTGGTCTACATAACGCGCCGTATCATTAAATACGCGTAACATCGGTGTCAGTCCGTTAGAAATGCCATTGGTTCCTTTAATTTCGGAATTCCGTGCTCTTATATTGGAAACACTAAGACCAATACCACCGGCACCTTTAGAGATCAAAGCACAACGTTTAAGCGTTTCAAAGATGCCATCAATACTATCTTCGGTCATGGTAAGCAAATAACATGAGGCCAATTGACCTCTTGAAAGTCCGGCGTGGAATAACGTAGGTGTCGCATGTGTATATAATAGACGAGAAGTGGCTTCATATGTTTCGCGTACAAGTGCCATATTGTTCATATGTAAGGCAATGGCCACGCGCATTAACATATATTGGGGCCTCTCGACAATAACACCGTGTTTTTTTAACAAATAGGACCGTTCTAATGTTTTGAATCCCATCACATTATATTGAAAATCTCGGTCCGTGTCGATCATGGCATTGATTTCACCTTCATGTTGTTGTACAACTTGGACAAAATCAGGAGACAATATCGATTGTAATTGACGTACACTGTCCGAAAAGGTATTCGGCGTTGAACGATGTAACATGGAGACACAGATACGCCCCCCTAATGCGCCATACTGCCAATGTTCCACAGTCAACGCGGCGCAGATTTCAGAAATATAAGTCGCCAAATGTTCTGTAGTCATGGACATGGACATGGTCGATTGCAAACGTTCAATAATTTTATTAATGTCTATTGCGTTTAAACGTGGAGTTTTTGACGCCAAATTGGACAAATAACGCTTAATCTTGGAATCTGTGAAAGATTGTGACCTCCCATCTCTTTTCTTAAGAACCGGCATGTTCGAAGTTGACGATGTTAAAATCATGAGAATGTGGAGTTTGAATAGACTTTTATACTTCAGTGTCGATCTACTTTTTACCTTTGGGATTTTTGTATATTACAGTGTCTATATCCAAATCAACCTCTTCAAACGAATTATTCCCATAAAAATCCTCGAAAATATCTTCTTTCGTCTCTGTAACATGGATATAACCCTGTAAATTAAAACAGCGAGAAAAACGTGAACCCATAATAATTATTTTAAAAGTGCCTTTTTATAGCCCTGGGGCCTTGATATAACATGTGTTACACATATGTCAATTGAATAATACGTATTATAATATTTATAGAAAAAAAATGCAATGTACTTGGCCATCGTCAGACATCTGTCAAAAAATTTTCAAAGCAATTCAACATACAAATACAACAGTCAATGTGAGCTTTGATCAGCATGGTCTTCATATCATGACAATGGATAGTTCACACACATCGCTTATACGTATGGAATTAACGCCTAGTTTTTTTAGCCAGTGGAAGTGCGAAGTACCTATTACACTAGGTCTTCACACCGAAGTAATGGTCAATATGCTACTAAAAGCCAAGAAATCTCAAATTTCTTGGAGTGTCCCAAATGATACACAATTAAACATTCAATTTGAAAAAGACGGGCGCGAAATCTTATTCTCCATGCGCGCTATTGATATCGAAGATGAAGCGTTGGCAATACCAGAAATGATTGATGATGTCGGGTTGTTTGCCAGTAACACAACAATTAAAGATTGGATGGATACAGTCATGATGACGAAAGGAGATATTCATTTCAAAATTACAAAAGAAGACTTTATGTGTTCGTCAGAAACCATTGAATTTGGCGAAGTCGTCGTTAAAGAAACGATGACAGGAAATCACATCCAACCTCACAATTATAAAGAAGACGTAAACATTGCAATTAACCACAACGGAGCAAAATCTATGGCTATTTATTCGGCATGTGGCACAAAGTGTTATTTGGGAGTGTCAAATAAGATGCCGGCACATCTTAAAATTGCATTAGATGAAAACCAATCGTACATAGAATATTTTATTGCACCTAAAATGGAAGAGTAGTATAAATATATTTAAAAAAAGACCCAAGTATGTTATCTTCAAAGGCGTTAGAAAAAAAAACACAACTACGCATTAAACTTGAACCGCGCATTAAAGTTGAAGCACAAACTAAATATAAAATACAACAAGAATTATATCGAAAAAGACGTTTTGAGATATATTTCAGGTATAAAAATAGAAAAATACTATAAACATTTAAAATAATAAGATAAATGGTACTTGATTTTAATTTGCTAAAGATAACAACGCCTTCTTTAAAAACGGGCGACATTCTTTTATTTGATGAACATCCGACATGTTGTTGCATGAACTTTTTAGATAGTTGTATTAAATGTTGTACACGCGAACCCTATTCGCATGCCGCCTTGGTCATCGTCAATCCACCTTGGAAAGACGATAACAATCAATCAATACCGAATGGAACTTACGTTTGGGAATCCTCTTATCATGGTAAAGATTGGCCGGACATTCAAAATGGTAAAACACAATTTGGTGTCCAATTACAACCCATAGAATTATATAGTAAAAAATATCCAGGTCATGATAGTATATGGGTTAGGCGCCTTAAAGCCACAAAATGGTTTAAACAAACGGATAAACTTGAAAAAATTAATAACGATACAAAAAATAAATCGTACGACATTAATATATGTGATTGGCTTGCAGCCTTATTCAAAAATAGATGTTATAAAAGACGGACAAAAAGCTTTTATTGTTCGGCATTTGTGTCTTATACGTTAAGTCAATTGGATATGGTACCGAATGTAGATTGGACCATTGTGTCACCCGCATTATTATCATCGAAAATGCCGAATAACATTATTAATATTAACACATGGTATGAAGATGATGAACTATATACTTCATGCTAACCAATGTTTAAACACAGGAACCATGCCAAATTCAACATCACTACTTAAATCCATGTCACTGCCAGATTCCACAGAATCTGGCGTAATTTCGACAACAATGTCGCGCAAACCAATATGTTCTTCTGAATACGTGTCATCAAATACAAATTGAGACCTTTCTAAAGGCCACCCGAGCCGAGCCGTGCTTGTAGCGACCCCAATACAGGCATTTATATGTTTACAACATACATTTCTACGTAATTTATGAAAATGTTGACATGTACATGTCCATAAACCATTGTGCGTTTCCACTCTATATTTCAACCCGGGTTCATCGTAACCTTCCATCTTTGTTTCTCGTGGATTATCTCCGTAACTTAAAATATGAAAAAAATCCTTAAATCTATCATCTTGAATACTTGTTCCAATGTTTTCTATCCAATATGTTTCATTAACTCCACCATCTAGCCATTTCTGGAAAAAATGCCAAACTTGTTGATTGCTGCTGCATAATGGTTTCATGGTATAGTCTGCACATTTTTTTCCTAATTTAAAAGGCTCCACTAAAAAAATACGCGGTTGGTCTCCAATATTTATAAAATCTTGGCCATATTGAGACCAATCATCCTGAGAAGGACAACCAATTCGTGTACAATGTTGAATAATAGGTAACATTTCATTGAATAGAATATATATTTATAGTATAAAATTTATACATATGTTATACTTAATCACTTTGTCAGATGGTTAATGTCAAATACAACAAAGGATGGCCGAAGATATGTTTGATTGGGATTATGTTGCAGACAATTGTGATGCAACGCCTATGGCGTTGTACGAAACTGTTATGAGCGCATATAGAGGACCTCGTACAACGTCAATACGAGAGTTAACTAATCATTTAGCGAATGTGTCTTTTACGAGTGAAAATATAAAACAGCGCCAAGCAGCAAAGTTTGTATTGTTATTGATGACTTTTAAGTTGATCACGCGTAATAGTGACCCGTCGGAACATCCAGATTTGACCCAGAGTATTCGGGACGCGTGGGTTGATTTTTTAGGACCTGAATCGCCCAATAGTATTACAGAAGATATTGATGAATGGTGAAATACTTGTCAAATTAATACATAATTGGAGCTTTTGATATCATTTCTAAAATATTGTATACTACATCTTGTTGTTTGTATATTGGCTTTTTGCGAAGGCAACATAGCAAATAAACACACTCGTCCTTCTCCCTTTCCTGTTGTACGCGTCTGTAATACTTTCTCCACATTTTGAGGTTCTCTTTCATCTTTTTTCGAAAGGGTTGGGGAATGGTTTCGTTTCTATCACGATAAACTTTCCATTTTTCTTGATGCAAAGCCATGTTCTCAAAATAGCGGGTTTTGAAGTGTTTGAGGTGTGTTAAGCGAATGGAGGCTTCGACATTGGCTTGAAACATGCGACGTTTCACAAGCCGGTGTTCCGGTTCGTCGCGCGTGCTCCGTTGTCTTTTTTTAAAAGGCAAAGTCATTTCTTGTGGCAATGACATGGTGTATAAATGGATATATAATCAAAATTATAATGGAAACTCTAATTGTAAATCCTATGCAGATTGAATATGTCCAATCTTCCGATAATCTTCAATGTCGGAATACCCATATTTGCCCGGATATTCCCGATGCCAATCCCGACGTTCCCACTTATCTTGACACTTTAAACGATGTTCCTTTAGATATTCCAGTTTCTCTTCCAAAGACATCTGTTCCAAATCATAAATTGAACCAAAATCGACTCGTTGGACGCGAAAACGCGCGTCTTGGATTCTGTCGCGCAATAGGTCATCTTCTCCTCCCCATCCCCATAAATCATTGGGGAATCCGTTAATATCTATGAAATCTTTTTTCCACATCATTAGGATGCCGCCCAGGTAACTATCTGAATCGTAACGCCGCCATGCTCGCCCAATATGCCGCACTGTTTTCTTCGGCATATAATCTAGATAAGCCTTTAAAATTCTATCGTCTGGAAGCAAATCTACATCATGTAGACAAATAAGAGAAGCGGACGTTTCGGACACGCCTAAATTCAGGAGAGCACCCCTATTAAAAGGCTTATCATCATCATATTGCTCCACAACAAGAATACGACTTAGTGGAAGTTTTTCAAACATGTGTTCTTTAAATTTAACCAATTGGGCGGCGCGTTCTGGCTGGTTTGTGGCACGGAATGGGACAATAATTGTGGGATAACATTCAGAACGTACTTGCATCCAAGCCTGGCCCAGTAGATTTTTCCCACGCCAAGGTTCCCCAGCTTTTGCGTCTTTAATGGAAAGACCAATGCCCCAGATGCGGTCACGGGGAGCTGCTTCGGCAATGTCTTGGACACCCGTTTCTAAAAGCATTTGTCTTAAACGAGGATGTTGTTGAACTTTATAACGAGTGGCATCAAGTACAATATCATATTTAAATTGATTCCATTTGTCTTGGTTCCAAAATTGAACACGTCTGCCTAGTTTTTTAATTTCCATCGGTTTTGTTTCGCGCATAATTTTCTTATAACTTCGAATATCGCCCATAAGTTTTGCCTTGTGTGCCATCATGTATTGTTCATTGCATATATAACGTACGCCGTTATTATCAACGATAGGGGCCTTAAAAAACTGTGAGAAAAATCCCTTGTAAAAATATACAGTCATTTTTGTAAAATAAAATACATATTACATTTTTTTATACGATTATGTAATGCTTAAGCAATCTGTCCACGAAGCGCTGCATATTTTATGTAGTCACCATATGTTTTTATTTGAACAATTTCACGGAGAGGGTGGGTTCCCAATAATATATTTACGAAAGTAACAGATGATAATTTTGTTCCATACACATAAATAGATTGTAACGAATCATATAGACGTCTTAATTGGTAAATACCTTCATACCAATTCTGGCTAATACGCAAATCGTCAAATATCGGCCTGAAAAAATCTACTCTTATTTCAAAATAAGGCTTATTCCAATCGTATTCACTAATACTGATATGTTCAATAATCCAACTTGAATATGTAAACAAAAAGTCAGAGGATTGACTTTTTTTAAATAATATATCGAGGGTTTGCGATTCAGATACAACTCTACATTTTGTATGAAGACGTGCCCAATGTGTTTTTCTTTGATATGCATCGGCATGGGGGTGGGTATAAAACCATTTTTGATAATATACAAGTATTAAAGTGCGCTGGTCTGGAGTTAATCGTTCTCTTGACATATCTAAATTATCTCCAATGCGTAATAATGCCAATAATGGATTATGTTCCAGATTTACTCGCTTATAATGTCTCTGAATACAAACATTTGATAAAGACATAAATGTCCCATCCTCTGAGGGGTCATATCTGGTTTGTGTTTTATTATCGGCATTATGTTCGCGTACAGCCTCTAATATTTTATCTTGGACCGTTTCCAGAAACAAACGTGGGGATCTTGCAAAAAGATGTCGAAGCAAGTTTGCACCAAGTTGAGCATGTAAAAATTTCTGTTTATGATAAGACTGGTCATGAAGTCCGGTCGCTGCCTGGTTCGCATCTTCATCTAAAAAAGGTGTTAAACGCCGTTTCATTTCTTCGCAGCCAGATTGTGTTTGTTGACATAATTCATATTCTGCATAACCAACATCATGCAATAACCCTGTCCATAAAACCATATTGGTCACTGTTTCCGACTTTAAGTTAAACAAATGTAAAGATTTTATTAAAAGCATGTGCATAAAATAGGCAGTTTTCATGGAATGGCCCAAACTGTGTGATGTAAATATAGGTGAATTGTATTTAGATTGTAATTTGAGAGCGCGCCATAATGGAATATATTCGTCCCAATCAGCTCTATTTGTTTTGTGTATATTGTTTATAATGTCTCCCCACAATGGGATATAACATTCACGCACCTTAGGCTCTGAACATACAATATCTAATATAGATTCTACAGTATGCGGTACAAATGTGCGAAACATTATTTATGAAATTATTCTCTTAAATACAGGAGACTAGTAATTTGAACATACCGGACTGTGTGCCCGCCGAGTTAAATCAGTGATATAAAGTACATCATCTCTTTTACGGGTTGGTTTCTGTTCCGGCGTGGGTTTGCGTCTTTTTGGCATACATTGTAACAATAATCTATTATTATGTTCTTCATTCCGTTTCTGTATTTGATACCATTCCGATTGTTCTAGTTTCCTTTTTCTTTCATCATTCTTTTCCTTCTTTTTTTTTCTTTTAACTAAACATATTTCACATAATATCTCGTACGGTGGTCCAAATGAACACGGACCGTCCACATCACAACATTTAGAACACAACCATGTACATTTAGAACGCATTTCCGTATTTGTAATTTCTCCAAAAAATAAAGGTTGTAGACTATCACAATTTTTACAATACGCATGATTTGGGGCGCCTTCTTCGGGTAAATTGTGTCTTGAAGGTTTATACGGTGTTTCAAGCGTGAATTTCCTTTTATCTATATGTCTACAACACGGATATTTTTCGACTTTTTCCAACATGGATTTATTCTCTTTGCGTAAATCTTTATTTTTTTTGCGTAAATCTTTATTTTTTTTGCGTAAATCTTCTAATTCTTGTTCAAGTGCTTTAATTTTTTCATTGATGTTTTCCATTTTTTAAAAAAAAAATATTTATTATAATATATTATCAAGATAATGTGTAACATAAGATTACCGTTTTCTATTTTGTTTATATTTCCAACGGATATAATCAACACACAAAAAGCCAAATATACTTAAAATACTAATAAGAATGAAAAGAATCGGTATAAAAATAATAAAAAATAAGGAATGCATTTGTTTTTATTATTCTATTTATAAAAGGATGAACACATAAGATTACCGTGTTCTTTTTTTTTGTTTTTTTCTACACCAAATAATAAAACTAAAAAAAGCTCCAATAACTATTGAAAATATCAATATTGTATGGTACATTAATATCCGTTGAGCATGGAGTTCTATTTCAACTTGTTCGTATATTTCATGTTTTGTTAATGCATACGCTTCAAACATGGCATGATTATATTCTTTTAATCGCTCTTCTATTAATAATTGTATAGATTCAGGGAGTGTTGACAACGTATGGTTGGACATGGGACTTTATAATAAATTGAAGTTTAAATAGACTGTATGAAACTATAAAGGGATGTCTATTTAATTTGCATGGACCCCGTTGGAGATCTTGCGGAAGTTATAAGATTAACACCACAAAATATACAACAAATAAGACAAGGCGCCTTTGTCATTTTTAAAGATAACGGCGCTCTTTATCGCAAATGGACCAAAAACGGGCGCCAGAGGTGGTCTAGGCATGCATCTTCTGTACCCACTATAGAAGTATCTGCTATTAAAGGCGTTGTATTAACTGGAAAAACACCCGAAGGACATACTTGGTTTCAATGGGAACGTTCAAAATGTTGTAGTTGTTCACATGGTATAGATTGGTTGAGGTATATGTTTGTTTTTAAAAATCAAGGACCAGAAGGCGAATCTATACACACGCAGTCAAATAAACCCTTTGTGTTTTCGCCCATTACAGTCTAATTTTTTTTTTCAAAAAGTTGACTTCTTCTAAATCTTTTAGCTAAAACTTTTAGAGAAAAAATAAGAGACGAATAAGACAAGATAGAATATGTTTAGATTATTTTTTCTCTAAAAGTTTTAGCTAAAAGATTTAGAAGAAGTCAACTTTTCTGAAAACTTTTTTTTAATAAATTGGAAATTCTAGTAAATTTCCCACCCATTGTTGAAATTCATGTAATCCATTTTTGTTCCATTCCATGGCTACAATTGTATTATACCATTCGGGGACTTCTTCTTGAAAAGCTGCGATTGGTAATTTTTTTGTAAGTCCTTCATCATCAATGTGTACTTTAACTTGTTGACATTTAAACTGTTTCGGGTGTAAACTATAAAAGAGTGCAACGGAATCAAACTGAATATTTGAGTTAACCCCACATGCCAATGAAATATCTCGTCCTTGTCCATCTTTTAATATATGTGGCAATTCCATTGACTTGTTTTTTTTCATAATGTGCCTTTTTAAGTTGGACAAATACCATTGTGTATACATTATTCTTAATTGTTGAACAATGGGCAATTGTTGAGTTTGAATTTGTATATTTGGCCGAATATGTTTTATTTTATCTTTGTAATTAAAATCAACTGTGACGAATCGTGCCTGTGGGTTAGGGTTTGACCAAGATATGCGCCCAAGCCCAGCGCTATCCAATGGAACGATAGTACAATCATCATATGTTTGTAATACCCATTTCCAAGATTCAATTCCATTTCTAACATTGTATTCTGGAATATGTTCTTCGGACCCGTCAAAAGAGCGCCCAAAACACCCTCCCATAAGAATGAGTCTGACTTTTTCTGGCGGTAAATTCATTTTTTTAATATTATCAAGGGGGCCAATACACAATACATTTATTTTATCTTCGAGGTCTACATTTCTTTCATTTACATTTGTCTGTATAATTGATAAACGACTTTCAAGAGTAGGATACTCATGTTTGGGCCCAAATGCGCCCAACGCCATATAGTTACAGTTTGACATCTGGTCTGAATCCGTCATACCTCTAACAATGGGCGCATCTTGAAGAATACCTTCGGCTTTCCATAAAATATGAATGAGTCTCGCTCTATATTCTGAATTACCATGGCCAGAAGTGATAAAAAAAAGTATTCGAATGGCTTTTTTTTTATGTAATCGAATAGCTAATGCAATGGCAAAGGCATCATCTATATCATCGCCAATATCTGTATCTATAATATATTCTGGTATTGTTTTTTTTTCTGGTATTGTTTTTTTTACATATTGTTTATAATTATCTTTGGACATTTGAGATATAATTGCATGTATATATACTGCCTAATTATTATTGAGAATAGTCTAAACATATTTTATTTTATAAATGTAACTGTAAAATATTAAAATATAAATGTCTAAGACTGTAGTCGATTGTTTATTTCGAGATGTATCCTTAACGCGCCAGGCATTACATTCTTATGATGATTTTGTTTCGCGAATTGTGCCTGAAGTTGTTGAAACACACCGACCTATTGAAGTTTCGCCTCAAATGTTTAGTGGTGGTCAACACAAGATTTGGTTAAATAATGTAAATTATGATATTCCTTCAGTGATTGAAAAGGATAATAATATTCGTCGAATTACACCAATGGAAGCCCGTATTCGTGATTTTATGTATTCAGTGCCAGTGTATGTTGACGTACATCATTCTTATACGTCTGCGTCTGGAAATACAACTACATCTGTAAAAAAGCAGATATATCTGGCACGTATGCCTGTGATGGTACGTTCAAGTTTGTGTGTATTAAGTAAAGATCATTGTGACGATTTTGAAAAGAGGGAATGTCCGCATGATCCTGGTGGTTATTTTATTGTAAATGGTAGAGAGAAAACGCTTGTGGTTCAGGAGCGTATTTCTCCGAATATGGTGTTTTGTTTTGGACCATCCGAATGTATATTTCATTCCGAACAGAATCCAACGACACATTCTAATAGTACGTTTCGTATATTCGTGAAAAAGTTTGGGTTTACAGCCTTTCGGGTTACTTTTGCCAACGTGAACGTGGAAATTCCATTTTTGATTTTATATCGAGCCCTGGGTGGACAAGAAGATATGTTACATCATTTTATAGATCCGTCCGATGTCTCTGAAACAATTGGGGATGCTTCTGTGGCAACAACTCAAGAGAGTGCTTTAAAATGGCTGGCTGATTACGTAGAAGATGTTCCATATTTTTTAAATAATGTGGTGTATCCTCATATTGGTACAAATTCAAAGATGAAATGTTTGCAAATGTGTATCCAATGGGCTGAATATATTCATTGTTTAAAAAATGACAATGGCAAGAATGACAATGTGTATCATGATCGTGATCATGTGCGTGCAAAACGCTTAGATACTGCCGGAGCAATGTTGGGAACATTGTTTTCACATTTATTTTTTCAAATGTTGCGAAATATTCGTAAAGATGCGCAGACATTAGCCGACAAAAATAAAACGATTCGGCCTGAAAAATTAATACAGCCTCATCATATTACAGACGGTATTAAATATGCATTGGCAACAGGCAATTGGAAAATTAAATCGTCGTCTTATGCGGGACGCGTGGGTGTTTCTCAGCTTTTAAATAGAAATACTTACATTTCTTGTATTTCTCAGCTTCGTCGAGTAGATACAGGTATTGATTCTACACAAAAAATCATTGCTCCACGCTTGTTGTATGGTAATCAATGGGGCTATTTGTGTCCATCTGAAACACCAGAAGGAGGACCTTGTGGTTTAGTTAAGCAACTGGCATTATCTGCATATATTACAACGCGTTGTGAACAAAACCCTATCCAGGCTCACATTGAAAATTTTTTATCTGAAAATGGCAATTCTATTATTTTCCACAATGGCCAGCCCATAGGATTTACGTCTGATGCTTCTGGCTGTATTCAAACTCTTCGGGAAGCGCGTCGTTCTCGTACTATTTCTTTAGATACGTGCGTAGCATCTGAAAAAAATAATGTCCACATTTGGTCAGATGCGGGTCGTTTGTCTCGGCCTGTATATGTTGTTAAAAATGGCAGTCTTGCTATTTCAAAAGAACAAGTGAATGACTTATTGGCAGGGCGTTTACGTTGGGATGATTTATTTTCATTAGGTGTCATTGAAAATTTATCTATTTATGAGGAAGAAAATTCTTTAATTGCATTGGAGCCCAAAGATTTGGAGTTCGACCATACACATTGTGAATTGGACCCGACGCTTATTTTGGGCACATTGGCGTCAACGATACCGTACCCTGACCACAACCAGTCGCCTCGTAATGTTTACCAGGCGGCGATGGGTAAACAAGCCATGGGTGTATACGCTGCAAATTATGGATCACGTTTTGATACAAATGGTCATGTATTACATTATCCACAAAAACCACTCGCAACCACTTCTGTTGCAAAAGCGTTATGTGGTGATGATTTGGCAGCCGGAATGAATGCAATTGTGGCTATTTGTTGTTTCGGAGGCTATAACCAGGAAGATTCGCTGTTATTTAACAAAGGTGCAATTGATAGAGGATTCGGACGTTCGACAACATATCGTACATATACGGCTTCAAATTCGTCAACGCGAAATACGGTAAAAAAAGAATTTAAAAAACACGACACTTATAAAAATACCACCGATAAACTAGACAAAGATGGTCTATCAGCGCCAAACACAGTGATTGAAAAGGGAGACGCTGTGTTTTGTAGTATTAGTTCGAATCAAAAGAATCCAACACTTGTGAAAAATAAAAAGGCGCGTGGTGTAACTGATGCTACAATTATGTTTCAAAATGCTTCTGGGGGTCAAACGGCAAAAACACGCATTCGTGAGACGCGTATTCCCAAAATAGGTGACAAATTTTCTTCGAGGCACGGCCAAAAGGGTACAATAGGGATGATATACAACCAAGAAGACCTTCCATTTACGGAACAAGGAATTGTGCCGGATATTATAGTAAACCCTCATGCTATTCCAAGCCGCATGACGATAGGCCACGTTATGGAGTGTTTAGCCAGCAAAATGGCAGCGTTAACTGGGCAGCGTGTAGATGCGACAGCTTTTTCACATAAGCCTGTCGAAGCTATTAGTGAAATGTTAAAAAAAGCAGGGTTTGCGGAAGACGGTAAGGAAGTTATGTATCATCCTTATACCGGAAAACGTCTGAAAGGTCGCGTTTTTATAGGCCCCACGTACTACCAGCGTTTGAAGCATATGGTTGATGACAAGGTCCATGCTCGCGCCAAGGGCAAAATTGTAGGGTTGACGCGTCAACCTGTAGAAGGTCGTGCAAATGGCGGTGGATTAAGATGGGGCGAAATGGAACGTGATTGTGGCGTTGCTCACGGTGCTTCTGCAGTTTTACACGAACGTATGATGGTATCAAGTGACGAATATAAAACACCGTTATGTGAACATTGTGGTCTCATTGGTACAGTTGTCAAAGGACCTCGTGGAGAACCATTTTGTCATAAATGTAACAAAATGGACACTCACATTGTATCTATGCCTTATGCAGGCAAACTTTTGTGTCAGGAACTCATGTCCATGGGTATTTCGCCTCAAATTGTTTTGCAAAATAAACATATTTAGAACATAATCAACTACAAAATAAAATAATATACATTATATTAAAAATGCATTCTCTGTTTATTTTATTTTGTTTGTTTGAAGGAATCTATGGCCAATGCTGTTCAAACTGTACGCTGCCACAACAAAAGTATTATTCTGTGGACCACGGGTTTGGCCACGCGCCCTTTTGCGGAGAAACGTGTCTCGACCCCAGTAAATTTAATATTTATCATGTTTTCGAACGCAATTTGACGAAATCCAATGAAACACACCCATGTGCTCGCCAATATGCACCCGATGGGCATAAATATTCTACTTTTAATTCAACGGTTACTCATGGAGCATTTGGTTTAAAAATCACCTTAGATTTATATAGCCCATCAAAATAAACATAATTAACACATAATCTCTTTTGTTTTTAATTATAGATAATATTAGTAAACAATGCAACGTCCTATTACTTTGCCACATTCTGCCAAAGAATATCTCCATCGTTCAAAAAAATGCATTGACGTGCGCGACAATGCAGCCTTTTCGATTAAATTTAACACGAGTAATCGTAAATGGCACAATACGGTTGGTATTCAGAATGCCACTGTTTCAATAAATCCTCGTACGTACAGTGATAATGCGCTGGTTTATGCGGGTACCCCTATTCATGTACTTTCATTTGGATGTGGTCCCGATACTTATTATTGGGGACGTTACCGGTGTACGGGTGGGCGCCCGCAGAAAGTTTTTCACCTAGAATATGTCGATGATGGAGATTTGGAAATGTTTGGAGCAGATGCACTCCAAGGTAAACGTTCTCGTCTAGAACAACAGTGGGAAAAGGCATTTAAAAATGCGGGCATTCGCGCAGTGTATGAACCTGCAACCATTCGCATTTCACGCGAACAGGAATATACGCCAGATTTTTGGTTGCCTGGCAGTAAAGAATTTATTGAAATTAAGGGACCGCCACCAACACAGGGCGAATTTGACAAATGTAAAAGTACGGTTGAAAAGGGTTTCTCTATTAAGATGTTTAGAGGCCCGCCTTCCGATTTTACAGTGTACAATTGGGACAAAACGGGTACAGTAACTTCGGAATCGCACGATTCTTTCTATCGTTACAACCATCCTGCCCCCAAACGCCAAAAACGGATTCTTTATAATGCCAAATAACTAATATTTAAGTATAATTTAATTTCTATAAAATGCGTTGTATGTGGTGCGGTGTTCACCGTGATTATTATTTAACAGTAGAAAATGCTTCTAGACAAAATTGCAGAGAATCGGACAATGGATACCATGATTTTGTATGGTTTCCTTGTATTGCAAGATTATTTGCACGAAAGCGTTCAAACCCCCCAGAATATCTTTTGGAAAGACGTAACAGAACAAAGGCGCGAACTATATAAGTATCATTTTATAAATAAATATGTCTGCGATTAAGACACATGATCATTGGGAAGTTGTCCAAGGTGGTGAAATAAAATTAGAGGCGGTAGAATCAGAACAAAATGCGCCGATACGTGTTAGGGCAGTTCGCGTTTCGCGTACAAATCCTTCTTTGTGCGAATTAATGACAGAAAGAACTTATATGGGTGGAAGTATACCGCGTACAGAACATTTTATACAACACGGGCATATTCAAAGTACAGAACCAAGTTCATCAACAACAAAGTTTAATGTATCAACTCGATTAAATGGCGAAAAATTAGAACTTAATTTAACTTCAGTTAAATCAAATAAACAAAGTTGTCTTGTTATGTAGGGATTTCTTAGTTTGAATATATAAATAAAAATAGAATAACAAATGAGATATATATTAATTATTATTATTTTAGTACAAGCAAGTTCAAAACAAATTTTTGAAAATATTGAATGTGACCAGAATGTTGATATAATGCCAGATAGAATACGATTGACTTCAAAACGTACAAATGTGATGGAAAATAAATGTATTTGGAAACAACAAAATATACCATTCCCAAATACATTTTACATACAAGTTGATAGAAAATATGCATTAAAACGTTCAAATCGTGCAGATTCAGTGTTGTCAATACAATTAGAAAATAATAAACACGATAAAATATCATTGGATATTCATAATGATAAAATTGTTTCGGGCGATGATAGGTGTTTAGGGTTGTTCGTAAGTCCTAAAAGTCGTCCTTTTTGGATACGCGTGCAAGTAGATGCACTTTTGGACTTAAAACTGACGTTTATAAGTGTTAGTTATGCGACTTTTAAAAGTTCAGAATTTATAAATTGTCTTCATATTGAAAGAACAGAAAACTGGTCTTCTGCTTATTTAAGTTTTCAGGCAAATACTCATTCAGGGATGACTCAAGATATACAAGGGTTTTCATTATTTACTCCATTTATGAGACCTGTCGTGAATGACAAATTGGAAAAACGCATTTTGACTCTTGAAACACGTATTCAAAATATAGAAAAGCAGATTTCAAACAACTATAAACAAAATACGATAAAACATAAAATTATGTCTGAACGTCATAATGAATTCGCCAATAAGGTAGAACACGATACAAGTCATGTCCATTCAAAACTTACAAACCGTGTCCTTCTTCTAGTGGCATCTGGTGCTATTGTGTTTATATTTGTATTTTGGTATATGTCTTCATGTATACGTCATGTTACAATTATAAAAAAAGATCATGTCATTTAAATGTATATATTATATCGCCGCTTGAATTTATAAATTCAAATTCTCCAGAATCACGAACCATTAAAAACCCTTTTTCTCCAGCAGAAAAAATCAATGTTTCATCTTGGACATTTTCAATTGGATAACTCGAAGCACCAGCACCGGAAACATATTCGTGAATACCCTCTTCAGATATAATATGTTGCATATTATGGTCATGTCCACATAAATATGCATCAATATTATAATAAACCATGACGTTCTTTAAAAAATTATACATGTCTCCAGTCTGATGATGATGAATACCAAATGTCCAAAGAGGATGATGACCAACAATAAATTTGCGAGAAGCAACAGATTGTTCCAAAGCAGACGTTAACCATTCTTTTTGTTCATATATGCGTGTTTTTTGATATTCAAAGTCTACCCAAGGCCCGTCGCCTATGCCATATTGTTCTCCAAAATGGTGTTTTACATAATTTTCATCAATCCAAGGAGTTGTATCAATAAAAAATAATTCAGTATCTTTGTGTTTTATATTAAAAAACCTCTTTGGCATTACCCATTGTTTATATATACGACTCATATCCACTTGGGCGGCAGCATTGCCTACATAATCATGGTTGCCCAGACAGACATACCAAGGGACAGATGCATTATAAACTTCTACCCAATTATGAGCTCTTGGGTCTGATGCACTTTCAATACCGCTTGAATAAAAGTTATCACCGACACTAACTACATAATCAGGGTTTTGGGCATTTAAAACATTTGCTACATTGCGCTGAGAATGTGTTCCGCGTCTTCCCCAATCGCCGATGACTACAAAATCTGCACCTACTAATGTAAATAACATTATATAATTTATCCACATTTATTTTGAATTCTTCACTTTTATACTTCAGTATAAACATTTTGTATTTGATATAGATTAGCACGACCAAATGCTTTTAGATTATATTCATTGTTTGACGAAATAGATTCCTTTGTTAACGGATATTCAATTTTTATTTGCGATATAGAAGAATAACAAACGACTATACCATATGTGTTACCATTAATTTTAGTACGTATTCCGCCAATAACAACATTTGCGCCGTTTTCTGAGGATATGCCAATGCCTCGACAATTTAAAACCTGTACATTTGTGCAGGTTGTATTCACGGATGGTCCATATAGTAAAATACCATCATCTTCACAATTTCGAATTGATACGTTTTTTACAACAAACGACGATTTTCCAATAATACCAGTGCCAAGTCTATGAGATATATGAAGATTTTCAAGATATATATCGCCTTCTATGTTGTCAGAGATAAATAAACCACCGTTTATTATGCTGTCATTTCCAATAATACACACAGGTTTGGTAATAATTAGATATTTTTGTACACAAATTAAAGAACGACGAGCCTGAATATCATATATATCCTTTTCTAGAAAAATAGTAGTTTGTGTGTCACATCGATTTGAACGGAGAATTGCTTCTTTTAATGTACAATCCGATGGAACATATATAGATGTCATGTATAATACTTAATAGATGTTTTATAGTGCATATGGTTAAGAAGAAACTTTATTTTCGATGTTTAACTATTTTCAAGGGTGTACTTACTCTATGTATACGTTTAAATTCTTGAAAAAAACTTTCGGCAATATCCGGATCCTGCAATTCCATACAATTCTCAATATTGTTCAGTGCGTTTTCTGTCATATTAAAGGAACCATTGACAACCCATAATGGTTGTCGTTCTGCATCCAGCCCAACTAAAAATTTGTGGTGCATGAGAGATTTATAACGCCCGCGGCCTTCGCCAACCACGCGAATTACGCCTCCTTGAAAGCAGGGTTTCAGAGAACTATAAGCATTCTGATTCTTACGGCGTTTCGTTAAACGGTCTTTTGTACAGATGATACAGGTTCCCTTTTTCTTGGACATGGCCTTTAAAATTCTTTTATTACTTAACCATGCCACACAACCCACTACAAAGTGTGTGTCTTCGTGTTCAATCCGGCGCACCACCGCACTTTGTATTCCCCGTGCATTAAAATGAATGGCGATTTTTTTCCCACCGCGTTGAAATACTTTTTGACGTTTACGAATATCGTCATTGGCTTGTTGGTTTAGGTCTCTCGAACGTTTCATTTTAGAAATAAAAACGATGTATATATAGTCATCTCTACATTTTAAAATCCAATGGCAGAACCATATTCAACCCGTGAATTATATATCGAATGGTTAACTAGTCAGAATGATATCTCATTGGACGATGATCGCATGTACGCAACCATGACATCTTTAAATAAACCTGCATTTGAAATGGTAGCACTATTACATACAGGTTTTAATTTACATAAAGTTCTCAACGATTTTTATGATAATAGTGATTTTACAGATGAAGATGTCGAAAAAATAATAACAATACTTGTTATACGATGTTCAACTAGTTCTGACGACGAATGGTCGGAAATTAAATCAATGTTACCCACCATTTCCGAAAAAATAGACACCTATAAAAATTTAGAACCTGTTACTATTACAACATATACTGGGGACCGTTTTTGGGATGACAAGGGTCCCAAATTAAAAGATAATCAAACCTTATTATGGAATTCCATTAGTTTATCACAAAAATGTGATTTCATGATGATGAATAAAAGTTGTCCTAATATTGAATTATTGGCTACTACATTAAAATGTACCGTAAACCCACGTTGGATAAAAATGGCGGCCAATCACGCCATTAACGACGATTTAGATTGTTTAAGAGTTAATAAAGGCAGAAACCAACTGTTATGGTCCGATTTTATCACTTCTGATTTGGATGGTGTTATTTACATTTATAGCTCAAATGTTAGTTGGTTATTAACGACTATCGCTAAATTGAGTTCAGAGTGTACAATAATATGGAGATTGCGAGAAGGAGGGCCATGTATCAATTTGAGTAAATTATGTTCTATTTTGGGTCCGTTGGTCGAGAATGTAATGGAATTTTTATGTATTGCATGTTCGATTGGATTACCTTTACATCGAATATTTACATCATGGCAATTTTTAAACCAATGGGTTGAAGAAAATTGGTATACTGTTCGTACATCTGAAGAGTTGGCATTATTATCACTTCGAAGACGTTTAAAACCACTGTTAAAGAAATTGGGCACTGATGTCCATTGGTCTCAATGTATTGATTGGTATCGTAAAGAATATAATATATTCACATTGAGTTTGGATAACTATGAACAATATTCAGACGTTGACAACGTTGATATTGAAAAATATTTTTTTGAACATATATATTCATACCCAAAACCTGGAGAATGGACGGGATTATTAATACGTCTAAGAGAAATATTTCAGATTGGCGAAGAAAATAATTATCTTGATTTTGATAAACCTCTTGATAATACAGCAACTGTTTCTTCGAACAACTTATTTAGCAACAAATGAATACACAAAAATAAACGTTATTTAGTATAAAAAGAGTTTTATTTTTTTTTAAATATGTCTGCTTTAAAACCATTATCAATATCTTCTATAGAAAATACAAGTATTTGGTTTATTTTATTTGACGAAACTTCAATCGATGATAAATTGAATAAAATATTGACATGTCCCCAAATGAATATTTGGGGATTACGCCACAAAGAAGAAAATTACGATTTCGACGATTTAATAGAACGTTTACCTTGTGAAACACGAACTTTAGCTTATGTCATCCATGGTTTATTTGTATCTTGTTCAACTGGTATCGTAAATAACCACCTACAAACTTATTTGAAATCCCAATGGATTTCTAAAATATTCCGCATTCGCATTAACGGAGAACCTGTATTTCCTTTGATTTGTCAGCGCCAGATGCATATATTGGCCACGTGGATGGTCGATTGGTTATCTAATTGTGACGAAAAGGCCTTCGTTATAAATGATTGTTTACAAAATGGCGATTCGGCACTTCATATGGCCATACGTAATCGTCATTGGGATTGGGCAACTTGGTTGATTGCTTCTGGTTGTAATAAGTATTCTAAAAACAAAGCGGATGAGAGTCCATTATTATTGATGGCACCTCATGAAGAGCATGTTCATCTATTGCGTGGCGAAACTTTGGATTGGTATAATAATTTGCACGATGCATTTGGTGTGAATTCTTCTTGGACACAACGTTTAATTGATGAAGGTGCTGATATAAATCAGCCGAAATTATATGGTCTTCCTGTGGATATTTTATTTGTTTTAGCGAAAAATGGCATGGATATGAATTTGAATCCATTGCCTCCAAATTTATCAGATTTCCATTTTAGAATTTTATATGGGTATGGGCGAGTTCCTGACGATTGGAAGCGCGTGTTACATGCTTTTGATGATATAAACTTTGTAAAGGGGTTGTTTCAATTTTTTGAAAATGACTCGGATAAATTGTTGATGGACGAATATAAGGAAAATCTAAAAGATAGACGATCTATAATGCCTAAAACAATAGCATATGCAAAACGTATTCAAAATGAAATATAAAAGTTGTTAACAACAACAAAAAAAATGCAGCGATATATCGAGATGGGATATTCTGAAAATGAAGCCCGCCAAGCTGAGGAATTACATGGCGATGATCTTCATGCGGGGTGTCATTGGCTAATGTTGCGCAAAACATTGGGTAATATTCCTAAACGTTTAAAGCTAACTCATGACACACCCGTGCAAACATTTTCAGGTTCTACTATTCGATATGAAGGTATACAATGGACGGTGAATGGGTTTAATAAAAACCATGCATTAATACGTATTTTAAGTTCACAGACTTTAATGCGCAAATGGATACATATGTCTGATAGTCGTATTGAATGGGTAGTTACACGGCATGAATCTGCTGAAGGCAATGTCCCGAAGCCGTCTTGGTATCGCAAAATTGGTCAGATTCAGTTTGACATAACCAGAATGGACGAAACAAAAAAAAAAGAAGCTGATTTAAATAATATACTAAATCTATATTTACGCCAATATCGCCCGGAAGAAACGCTTGAATATTACAAATGGCGAATGTTGGCAGCACTTGCAAAAAAATTTCAACACCAACCGTCTCGTTCAAAGCCTCGGCCGGCACAAGCATCTGATATTCATGCGTTTCGAATTGAGCTAATGACTCTTTTTAAGGCATTGTGTGAGGTATGTAATGTTTCTTTAGAAACATTTAATGATTTACTTTACAACTCCCCAACAAATAAGACTATTGCATTGTTTCCAGCTTCTGAAAGAGATTTTTTAAAGGAACAAATTAATATTTGGAAACATCCTCGGCCTTTTTTGACAAAACACATTACGAAATGGCGAAAAGAGTGTGTTCCTATTATTGTGTTCAAACCAAGCGTTCTTCTTCCGGATTCATTTATTTGCGATGTTATTATTCATGATTTGACATTTGTGCGTCCGCCTGGGTATGAAGTATCAATGAATATCGTTCATTTGCAATGTTTATTTAATAACATTTATACGCATAACGCGTCACAGAAGATTACATCTGAACAAATGGACGATACATTTTTAAACAATCTCTTGAGAAAATCTCGCAAAACAATTACAAAGGGTACCGTTCCTTCTGATTCATTCGTAAATTCGCTTTATCCGTATCAACAAAAATGTTTATCTTGGCTAATTCAACGTGAAAATAATTCAAATCCAACTTCGTCATGGGGATGGACGCGTCATGAATTAGAAGATAATTTTGTATATTATACTTCATGTTTTGGTTATATCACACAATCGAGTCCAAATACGAATATCCGAGGGGGTATTTTATCTCAAGACGTCGGTATGGGCAAAACTATTGAAATGTTGTCTTTAATTGCAACAAATCCTAGCGATGGCCCAACGTTAATTGTCGTTCCAACGACAATGTTATCTATTTGGTTAAATGAAGCTCAAAAACATTGTCCTAGTTTGAAAGTGATTCGTTTTCACGGAGCACGGCGTAGTCAAATTCCTATTGAAACAATGAAATCTGCAGATATAGTAGTAACTACTTATCGCATCTGTGTGAATGAAACACAAAGACATATACCAACGATTGGTTCAATTCGATGGGGACGTATTATTTTGGACGAATCACACGAAATGAAACTCCCAACTTCGGCAACAGTGAAAGCAATGTGTCGTTTATATGCACCGCGTAAATGGTGTTTGTCTGCTACACCGTTTCCAAAAGGTCTAGTTAATATGGCCTCTGTCTTATCTTTTATGGGTGTAACGCCTTTTGTAGATAATATTACTCCTACATTTGACAGAACAAATACACCTATTCAGATGATGTTCCGCCGTCAGGAAAATAGTTATATTCCCTCATTGTTATCGGGTTTAATGACAGAAATGACTTTTTGGCAGCAGAAAAGACATGTTCGTATGGGATTGCCCTCTTCAACACATCAAACCATTGAATTAGATATGGCATATCCTGAAGTTTATGTTTCGTTGTGTTTTTCTATAGCTCGGCGGTTGATAGACGATTCAGAACAATCCAATCAACATCAAAAATCACGTGCTTTGCATTATATACGGTGGTTGAACCTGGCCTCGACGAATTATCTATTAAACCCTCACTATGTATATGCGTTAATTCAAGATTCAAATCGTGCCCAATCGAAAACAAAGAGTATTGACGAGTTTATTAATTCGCTGGGAACAACACAATATGACCATTCTTTAAGAAAATTAATCGAAAGTTGGCTACAAGGCAATGAAACTTGTTGTATTTGCCGCGATGCCATCGAAAGACCAACACTAACACCTTGTCAACATTTGTTTTGTTATGAGTGTATTCAATCGGTGTATGAACATGATAGAGAAAGACGGTGTCCTTTATGTCGTACACCTGCTTCAAACGAATGTTTAAACGAATTAAAGCTAACGCGTGATAATCCCACGGCGGAAATTGTCGAACAAATTTGGAGTTCAACAGATCATCTTGGTCATCCGGTGTCTATGCCCATGGATATTTATAACAAAATGATATCCATAAAAACGCCTCCAAAATTTCAGAAAATATTAGACATGGTACAAAACTCAGATGAAAAATTTGTGATATTTACAAAATATCATGGTGTTTTAAAATTATTGGTGGATATGTTTAATGGTAATAATATAACATGTGTAACAATAGAGGGCCGGATGACTCCAAATCGGCGCGCTTCGAATATACATGCTTTTCAAAATTTGGACACTGTCCGCGTGTTTGTTATGACAACAAAAACTGCATCTGTGGGAATTACGTTAACAGCAGGAACTCATATTATCTTTACGGAACCCTGTAAAGATACGCACATTAAAAAACAAGCAGTTGGGCGTATATTACGTATTGGTCAAAAGCGCCCCGTCACAATAACCACTCTCGTTACTAGACATTCATTTGAATCTAAAAATACTTCAGAATTTAGACGCCACATAGACTCGATGACCTCTCAAGATTTTAGACGCCAGATAGACTCGATGACCTCTCACGAGTAATATAATCATCCCTTTCTTTCATAATAACTCTCATTGTATTTGTATCGTTTGTTTCACGGGCATTTGTTAACAATTCCTCATAGTCATTCATATTAAATTCATATTCTAATCGTCTTATTGTTGGTTGTTTGGATAAACATTCTTTAAAACATTTCCAAACGCGTTTTGCCCGTTTTATATCCTCTGATAAAAAAATACCAGATTCTTCAGACAAACGCTGTCTTGTAAAGGGGTCTATAGGGTTACATCGGCCGAATTCGCCTAAATGAAGACCTTTTAATAATTTATCTTTTGTTTTTTTAGAATAAGAAGCTTGAGAAACTATCCATGGATTTGGTTCAAATTCATCGGTTAAACTATCAAATAATAGTTTAACAGTTTCATGTTCCATCGCAACTATTAAAAAATCATCTGATAATTCCTGGACACACGCCTTAATAAGCGCATAATTTTTCTTTTTAAATAATGACCAGGATTTATTCTTTAAAAATGAACAAATTGAATTTTTGTCTTTTAAACATACCGTAAAACCTTGAACATCGTGCCGCATAATAAATTTCCACGTTATAACATCCGGAAAAAAAATCGCGGCCCATTTGGCAGCATCATATTCTTTTTGTTTTAACCAGTGTTTTATATTTTTTTCAGCGGCTTTTTTATTTTTTATCGAAATATGTTTACCTCTAAACCATAATTGTTTAATATGAGCTTTATTTAAAACCTTTTTTTCGTGTTTTTCAAAAATACCATGGCGTTTATTTCTATACCAAGTACCTTTAAGAATGTAATTATCCTCAATAATAATACCATTTCCTTCACGATAATTATTCAACCATTCTCCTTTGTATTGATAAGTACTTGTCTCGAAAGAACCATGGCCATTTTTCATATCATTTATCCAAGTACCTTTGTATATGTCACCGTTGGCCGATTTTAAAGAACCAAAGCCACAGCGTACATCTCTGGACCACTTTCCGTCATAAACATCCTTATTTAAATATGTTTGATGGCCATTTCTATGTCTTTGGCCATGTTTCCACATTCCTTTATAAACACCAGTTTCTAAACAAGTCAATGTCCCATGGCCGTGATATTTATCATTGGACCATTGGCCTTGATAAGAAAATGTCAATGTTTTTAATATACCAAATCCGTTCCGTATATTTTTGAACCAATGACCTTCAAAGGTATGTCCATTACTATAGACCATCGTTCCTTTCCCATGTTTTTTATCATTTTCAAACTTACCCGTATAAACGCCAATTATAGAACTTTCAATACCATCCCCAAAATGTACATTATTTATCCAGTCTCCTTTGTACCAAATTGTAGGTGTCTTCACAAAGAAACCCGCTCCATGGCGCTGACCCTTTGAAAAGGAACCTTCATACGTTTCTCCTGACCTATAAAATATTTTACCATTGCCGTCAAAACAATTATTTTTCCAATCACCTTCATATGTAAATCGTTTTGTAGTTAAACTACCTTTTCCATGTCGTACTCCATTCACAAACTCGCCATTATAACAATCTCCGTTTAGCATTTTTTGTATTCCTTTACCATCAGGGGTATTATTATACGCTGAACCAGTATAAGATGAATTATCTGGTAAAATAAGTGTAATATTTTTATTACACTTGGACCTTTTATGGCCTTTCATTTTATGTTTACAATGTGTACAACGAGGGCGTTTCATTTATATAAAAAAAAACATTATTTTATACTCTTAATTAGTACGTTGGCGCTTAGGTTTTCGCACCTTTAGACTCTCTTTTGTAACTGCATTGTCTCGCTTGTATGCTTCTAAATCTGCAGGGTTATCTACCAATTCCTCAAGGGTTGCCATATTTACCTTTACGGTGGTTTTCTCTAGTCTCTCGAGGGTAAAACCACCCAAATCAGCAGTCATTATATTATTTTCGCGCATATAAGAATGAATTTGTGCAAGTCTTTGTTTTTGGGCCTTATTGTGGTTTTTTAATTGTAGTTTTAGAGCATCGCCCGTCGGAACTGCGGCCACGAAATCACTTTTTAGCTGGTCAAAAGTAGTTGAATCAATACTATCCATATTGTCGTCCATGTTTTTTTTTTTATTTTTACTAAGATAAATATTCATTATGTATATTATTCGCAACATAAGTGAATTTGACTATTTAGTATTAAAAAAAAATATTATATGTCAGTACAAAATGGTGGGCGTCAACATAGAAAATGGGCTACGGATCCATTTAAAGATTTAGAAAGTGGCAAAATATTAAGACCAGCGACTACAAAAGGATTATTAATATATAAAACGATGGGATTTATTATAATTTTAAGTATCGCGTCTGTATTAGTTACACTACTTAGGATTTATTATCAGGTTACGTGGAAACTGTGTGTTTTTATATATTTATGCATCGCTGGGTTATTTTTACTCATATACAAATAGACCATGTTCTCCGGCATAATTGGCCAATGCAAAGGTCAAATTATGGGTGTTTGCTTTGCCCATAATAGGATTGGCCCAATCGTAGAAACGATTACACACAACTTGATGTGTAACATCTGACGAATCTACAAAAGATAGAAATTTTGCCAGAATCTGTGCTGGCGTATAAATTCCTTCTTCTCCAAACTTGGCAATAGAGGCAGCTCCCATTCCAGGAATATCTGCCATACGGAAATCAATAATAGAACGATTTACAAAATCGACGACGGTATCGGCACGAAGAGAACTTTTACTGGGCTGATAATTGAAGTTAGACATAGTTTGTTATTTTTATATAATTGCAATTAAATAGTAACATATTATCTTCTTATGTTGGATTTTTATTTTTTTATACTATATAATATAACAAATAGACTTATAATATGCTTAAAAAAACTATATTATTTGTATTTTTAATATTCCACGCATATGCGAAATGTCCCCCACGTGAAAAGGCTTTAGACTGTTTTTACACAGTGGCCGATAGAAATCAAGATGGATTTATTAGTCATAGTGAATTAAACCATGCGATTAGTTCCAGACTTCCATGGTGGAAAAATGCAGCATTCCACGTGTTTGGCGGCTTAAATCGGATTATAAAAGATTGTGATTTAGACCACGATGGCAAATTAACCAAAGAAGAGTCATTAAAAATGACAAATACATGTATGGATTCGTGTTATAAAATAAGAAATACGTACCAATTATTTAAATGTAAATAATAAAAACTTATTCTATCATTAAAATAAAATGCATATAGTGAAATAATACATGAAGTGGACTTGTTGTATTTCTCGTATTGACCGTATATGGGAGACTTATCCAACTTTATTACCCCGGTGTGCATTCATATTAACAGACGGCACTACTGTTAAAAAACTATCAGGGTGGTTACCTTGTCATCATGCGAATATATCCTATACACTTGAAATCAATGATAACAACATTCAACGTATTTTAGACATTGCAAAAAAAGACAAAAGAAAAGATGAGCAAGTTATTCGTTCAACAAATACTCGCTTTAAAAAAGATAAAAAAGAACATTTCAATCAATATATTACGTTAGCAAATAAAGCATACACATCAAAATCATTATGGATATTATCTATCATATATCCACTCTGGAAACTAAAAACATTGGACATTGAAGACACATACAATAACCTACTTGCCAATATAATGCAAATATGCGACAGAGAATCACGATTATCACTGTCAAAACTATGGTATGATAAAATATTATCAGAAAATATACTTAAAAATGTTGAACGCATGGCCGGACTAAATATAGTTTGGGCCGAATTCAATGCAAATATGGACATACAATGTCAGTTAAGAACAGATACAGGCATTAAAAGACCGCCGAAAATAAGGAAAAATGTACAAAAATATAAAGGTCTGTGGACAACAAATGCAGAGATTCAACGCACTAGAATTATTACCAAAACATTTCGTCCAGACAATGTACAACTTCAATTAGGCTCGCCATGTCCCTCACATATACCATCTGACGCAATCTGTCTATGTGTACATGATGAAGATATCTTCCGATGGCACTGTTTTGTTGAGTGGGGGACAACGTATTCCGTTCAAAATTGCCCACTTCTACAAAATAAAACAATATACATCGGGTTTGCACACCATTGGGGAGTCGAACAGTGGTCAATGCTCGCTTCAAAAACCACCGGTTGTTCTTTTGTATGCATTGGACGATTAGACCAATATCCAAGAGGCAGAGGACAAATATTCAGAGATATGTACGAATCTGTCAAATTTAGACACATGCCGGTTTTTCATCAGGCGACAGACAACGTAAAAATGGTAAATACAGAAGATGTGGAACATTTTATTCAAGAAATACAACAAACTCCAATACCCATTCAATGCTTTTCAAACGAACCCTCCAATTGGAAAAATATTAACGTGGGGCGCGTTTGGTATATGGGCAAAATAAGAACTATTCGCACATTAAATGGATGCAACACGTTCTACGAGGAAAAATGCACAAACCCACGTGGAAAAAATGCATCTGTAATGAAAATTCAATCCTATAGAGGATTGCCTGTACCAATCTCAATCTACATTTGTTCGGAAAAAACGACAGCATTTCATATTCATGTTGCAAGGACATTTACCCAACATTTACTCTATATCGTCAATTGTTCAACATGTTTGTTTTCTTTTGAACAAAAAGCACCGTCTAGAATAACCATAAACCCATTTACATCTTAATAAAATCATAAGTCATTGATAAATTAAAATACATTATTATAATAGAATGCATGTGTATGAATATAGACGTATTGTAGTACCCGATTCACATTGGGACATTGTGTTATTACCTTGGAGACAATGTCATCAACTAAATCTAGCACATGGGTACTGGATATATAATACAAATTTTATGACCATAGGATACAACATGGGCAGCGTTTTTCGCCATGTATATGACTATCATGCCAATGATAGGAAACAAAAAACATTACAAGAATTAAAACAAGCGGTATACGTCTTTTTTGTACGTTATTTTCGAAAACGATGTAAAGAGAATTTAATTTTACCCGTAGATTTATGTAGAATAATCGCTTCTTTTTTATTTTAAAACAAACTTTTTAAAAAGTTTTGCAAAACACTGACTTCTTCTAAAACAAACTTTTTAAAAAGTTTTGCAAAACACTGACTTCTTCTAAAACAAACTTTTTAAAAAGTTTTGCAAAACACTGACTTCTTCTAAAACAAACTTTTTAAAAAGTTTTGCAAAACACTGACTTCTTCTAAAACTTTTAGCTAAAACATTTAGAGAAAAAATATTCTAGGAATAAGACAAAATTCTCTAAAAGTTTGTTTTTTGACCCTATAAATATCATGGGTATTCCAAGTAAAATGTTTCGTCAATTCGCACATGTTGAACCTGAAGAAGAAGAGGAACCTGAAGAAGAAGAGGACGCCGAAGAAGAGGAAGACGCCGAAGAAGAGGACGCCGAAGAAGAGGAAGACGCCGAAGAGGACGCCGAAGAAGAGGAAGACGCTGAAGACCCTCCCCAAAAAAAGAAAAATAATTTAACTGATAATTCACCTGAAACGATTGCAGGCGAAGGGCCTGATGTACGTCCAGAACTAAACCTTGAATTGCCCGAATTGGGTAAAAAAAACCCTGTTGATATAAATTCCGCCGAAACTATTGCTGGTGAATCAAATAGTTGACAGTATATAAAGACCCATTTTTATTTTAAAAATGGGCGGATATTTGTCATCAAGTGATACATGGTATGTTTATAAACGTACATATGAAACAGATACCTGGATAAACGAAGCATTACAAACATGGGAAGGCATTACTGCTAATGTAGCCTTAAGTCGTTTTAAACACGAGGCATACGCGTTTGCTTTGGGTAAGTATGATTATAAAGAAGATACTAAATGTATATATTTATATAAAGGCAGCGAACGTGTTGCTAAAGTATTAGTTGACCGCGAAACCGAACAATTAACAATATGGTCAACGGCGATTCGCGAATGGATTAAATCTGAGGAAACATTACCAAAACTTCGATATCCTATTCAGGAAACAAATTTTTTTAGAACCTTCCATAGTAAATTCGCATGGGTAAATTCACAAACGATTACATTTGTAAAAAAAGATAAATAACTATTTAAGTGTTCTTTAATTTCTTTAAATGAATATATCTCTACAAGGTATGTGGCTGATAGGCTGGGTTATTTTAGTGGGATTGTCCATTGTTTCTTTAGTTGTTGTTTCAGCTAGTTATAGATATTCGCCTTGTGATTCATTTACTCCGATTTTATTATCTAGGGCATTTACAACCGACCCATGGCGCGGCATAGTCATTGCTGCTAATTTTTTCGCGGCGCTTATGTCTTATTCATTTGGCATTGCGTTTATTACGTTTGCATTCATATTATTCGGCTGTGCCTTTGTCGTCTCAATGTTTGATACTGCAATTACACACGATACGCTTATATTAATAGGCGCTGGTTTATTATTATTGGAAACATTTCCATGGTGGTCTCATTTTAATTGTCGTTCATGGTGGTGGAAATTGCATTGGTGTACAACGGCATTATCTGGTATCGCCTGTATTTCTTGGATAACAATGGATGATCTTTGTTCATGGTGGTATGTTACAGAATATTTATTTTTCTGGCAATTATATTTGTTAGTATATTGGCGCATTTCCCCAGAGTTGCTTTTTTCGGATAATCTTAGAACAGATCGAGTTATGAAATAATTATTAAATTTTTTCGTATGTTTTTTTACAACAAATACAGCGTATACATTTTCTACATGGAGTACAAGTACAATAATACCATAATGATTCTAAGATATGCCAAATACATAAAAGTAAAATAATGGCAATGCCTATTATAAGCCAGATTGCCCAATCTGGTAATTCTGTCATTATGTTAATTATGTTTAATGGTTTATATACTATAAATATAGAGTGAATCGAATATATATGGATGTACAAAAAAGGGGTAAGAAGCTTACGGTGTGTGTAAATAACCCCATACTTCACGAAGCTGATTTTTGTTCAATCTGTTGGGAACCAATATATATGTTTGTGCCACTTCCTTGTAATCATAAATTTCACCCTACCTGCATTGTTTCTTGGTTTGAACACCAAGCCAACTGTCCAATGTGTCGGATGTCCTTTTCTTTTGTTGTGCCGCCGCCGCCGCCACCTCGTGAGACGCGTCCACCGTCTGTTCCTTCCTCGCCTCCTTCCTCGCCTCCTTCGCCACCGCCGCCGCCCCCACCGCCTGGCCCGCCGCCTGGCCCGCCGCCTGGCCCGCCGCCTGGCCCGCCGCCTGGCCCGCCGCCCGGCGATTCGCCCTTGTACAATGAATCTTCTGTGCCTCCCAGACAATCTGGTTGTTGTTTCTGGAGGGTTTTGCGTAGACGAGGACGAGTGACCCCTGTACAATAGTTTTAAATGGGGGTTTTTGTACATAAAATTTTTCTGGCCATGGCGTTTTGGCCAATGTATATAATGCTTTTAAAGCATCTCTGAATTGTGGTTTTTCTTGCGGGTTTAATTCGATGTTATTTTCTTTTATTGACAAAACTGTCATGGGTGGCATGCGTACAACGAATGAATCGTGCATATCTATGGTCATGGCCGGGAAACAAACATCATGCCAGGACCATGGCGATTGTAATACGGGGGGTGGACCGCCTGTATTCAACACTCGAATACCCCCAACAAATTTTGGACGAAACCCATGTGAAATTTGGTCTTCGAACACATTTTCATACATATAAAACCCAACAGATACAATTACAGTTCCTCCTGTATATATTTCAAGTGGTTCTTCTTTGCCATTTTTATTGTAAATATTAATAAATTGCTTTTTATGACCTCTTTTTACAAAGGCGTTCTCTTTGATGGATAGAACATTATTTTTGAATGGCATTAGACAAGTATTCCAAAAGGTATCGAATGATGCTGATTTTGACTGTATCAGGGCCTCTGGATTATTAAAAACAGTACGACATGCCTGTTCCAGCATTGGAGTTAATTCTTCAATCCACTCAGGGTCTAATTCTAAAGTAATTTGGTTATGTTCTGATGTATTATGTTTATGTATAGAAGCAGAAAGAACTCTGCATGGAGTTGTAATACAATAAGAGTCACCGCCGTCTTTATCTCTAAGAAATGCAAAATCTTTCCACGTTCTTAAAGAATGACAATGAAATGGTTTCTTTTGAAAATTTCGATGTTGTAGATATCCCATCGGAGATTGCAAATCAGAAAACAATTTATTTTTTAATGCGATCATTGATTTTATAAATTACTATATTTGTATATTTGTAGTGTATCTTATGTTTTACTTATTTTGCAGTATTTAATACGAATGTTAAAATACAATGCCGCCCAAATTTATAACATATACTTTAAACCAACCTGATAATATTGCACAACTATTAAAAGACACCTATGGATTTTCATTAAAAGATTTTAAAGATTTTGCGGAATCGGGACGTATTAATGCAGAAATTATAACGAATTATATCATACGACACACAAAAGTAGGCGATTTGCATCATGTTATACACTTGCTTTTTAAATACTATAATAATTTACAGACCAATACTCGTTCTAAAGAGAATGAGCTGAAAAAAATCCTAAATATAATATTACATGCTAGTGTCAAGATTCAATCAAGAAGTCATCAGATTATTCCAGAAGAAGAACTTCTTCGATTATATTAATAAAATGACCATATATAAGATGAGTTGATTTTTATAATTATGTCTTCCGGAGTAGTCACAGCTGTTGCGTATTTATGCACACTTGTGGGTTTAGGAGCCACTGCTGCATATGCATTGTCTTTTTATATATTACCTTACAATAAATTATTCTTAGAAGGTGAATCTGGACACGATGAACGCGATTTACCTTATATAATCGCAATGATTGAATGTGCGATTTCCGGCGCCACCTTTATTATTGGTGTGTTGGCCTTTTCGTCTGGAAAACCTAAAAAGCGTGTCGCTTTAATTGCTGTTTTATTTTTTATTATATTGGTTATCATGGAAGGAACATTTGGCGTGATTCGCGCTTGGAATTTGGGTTTTTTCGGGGATGATATGGAAAAAACTTGCTCAGATACCCAACAATTTACAGGTTGTCCAACAACTAGGTTTGAAGCGTTACACCATGAAATTTTATATACGGAACCTCGTGGTGGTGAATGTAGTTTTTGGTTTTGGGGTCCAGAAATGAAAACGCGCTCACAATTTCAATGCCCACCTGGTCGCGCTACTTGTGAACAAGATATAGAAACTTATATGGATTGGTCGAAACACCAAGCATATGGTTGGCGCGATGACCCCGAACAAATTAAAACATTGTTATCTGGTTCAAGTGATATTACAACTGTGGATAAAGTTCACAATATGAAAGAAATCATGCGTTTACAAGCACAATATAATTCTTCTATAGTAACTCCGCTATCAACGCAGCCATCCATTGCTTATTGTTGGTATTGGGGGTGTAATAAAGTCTGCACAGCTTTGAGATGGTCTGTAAACCGCTGGTGGTTTATATCGTCGTTGACTTTATTTGTATTACACATTATTAATCTTTTATTAGCGATTGTGATTTATCGTTCTAAAAAAGAAAATGATTATGAATCTTCGGAAAGCATTCAAGAAGCTAAAGCGTGGGCCGTAGACAGCGATCTCGAAACACCGCAAATTTCTGCACCAGTTATTGGTCGAAGACGTCGAACTTTAAACAAGAATCCATCTGCGCTGCGATTTTAACATATAAGTAGCAATTTATTATTTATAAAGAATGGCAGAACGTTTAATGCCAAATCGTTGTTGCAAAATTCGTGCCGGTGTCGAAGGTAAAGCTTATAGAATCATTTCTTTTTTCCACGAACATCCTTCAGAAATACCCCAAGACGAATGGAATACGTTTCGAATGGAAAATGACGTGTTTATTGTAGATAAATTAACGTATGCACTTATGGCAGAATGCCAATGTGAATTATTGATAAAAGAAAATTCTGAACCCGAACCAACTGTTGTTGCTGTAAAATTAACTGAAAAAAAAACTAGTATAAAAGGTAACAAAAGAAAAGAATAATGTCTTTAACACTTAAAGAATCCTGTACTTTGTATGAGCGTTATTGTCGCCGTAATAAAAAAATCCCCACCTTTGAAGAATTCAATCGACAACACTTTACTTGTCTTCCAACTAATAGTGTCGTATTCAAAAATTTCCAAACTGCAATTATTACTGCTAAGCGCGCAGAAGGTCTCCCAATTAGACGCAAATTGCCCTCTTTATTTAAACGTTTTGATTTGTCACCATCAGATGAATCGGAGGAAGTATTAACATCCGAACCACAAAAAGCATTTGTTTCCCATCTTACACCTTCTTATGAAAATGGATTGCGAATGAATATACGCCATTCGACAAAAATACAACATGATACACACACTGATTCTATTATGCCGGAATCTGCAACAGAAACAGAAACAGAAACAGAAACAGATTTAGCTTGGTCATTAGAAACATATAAAAAAGATTTGGCGACATCTACAAACCCCAAATTAAAAGAAGCATCGGGCATGATGATTCATTTTGTTCCGCCAACGCGATGTGCTCCTCTTGAAGCACTTGCCTGTAAATTTACAAAGAAATGTTATGAGACATTACAAGGTAAAGCAAGTAATCCCCTAAAAATGAGAGATAATTCAATTTGGGCAGCGGGAGCTAATTGGAATCAAGACGATGTGACAGCTGTTCTTCAAATGCGCAAGAAAAAAATGGCGGGTCCTTACTTTATACGAGTTAGTGGTATTTAAAAGATATTTTTTTAGTTTAAATGGATAATTTTGAAAACACATTAGTAAATTTAAAAGTGATTCATTCTCTTCAATGTCATGAACGTTTAGACACTACACAGCCTCTTTTTAAAATTCACCAACCATTATCTTGGATACCCATATGGGCGAAAAGATGGTGGGCATCGCAAACAAGACGAACAGATATTTCACGTGTACATACATTATATCAACAAGCTGTTCATTTTGTCAGTACAAACCACGACGACAGTGGACGTATTCTAGAATATATTCGAGATTCTTTATCAGGATTGAAAAATCTTAAGACAACATATGAACAAGATTCTACAGTTGTTGCACAAGTTGATGTTATTATTGACAATGTTATCTCTTTACTAGAGTCGTTTGAGATTTCAAAACAAACGAATGACTAAACGGCCGTTCTGTCATTAAAGTTTTCAGTGTAGATACTATATTTTCAATATTATCAATCGGTAATTTCGTTTGATAATCTTCAGATGTAAATAGATTACAAATTGTTTTACGAATACTAGTCGGTTCGTCGATATTTGTGTTAATAAAATCAAGTCTTGTATTTTTTTGCAATAACAATAACAATTCTTCCAATGAATGAATATTTGCAGCTGTCAATAACATTTCAGCACGTCTACCTACCCATCGGATAGAACGCAAAGATGTGGAATATGCCGGATACATGGGCCCAGTTAACAACCAACTATTCGAAGAAAGATGTTCCAAAATACGATGACAGGCTCTAACATCTGCCTCTGCACGATGAGCATTTGGAAAACTTTCATGGAATAATGAATTATAAAGACCAGTGAGAGAATAATTTCCACTTGTTTGGCGAATCATGAATCTAGAATAATGCAAAGAGTCAAAAAAATACCAATTGTAGGGCATTCTTTGTAAAATACGCTGACACTCAAATTCTAAAATGGGTTTATCGGCGCGAAAAGTATTATGAGAAATAAACACCGGTATTTCATTTGGAGAACACATCATAGAAACCCAATTTAGGAAAGCTGGATATACAGACTCCCATGTTTGGGCATTGTTTTCATTTAAAAATGCTCGAGTAAGCTGGGGGAGTTCTGGAATTGGCGGAGGAGGAAAATTCTTTACGTTAGGGTCTGGGTCCACAACAGCTTGGAACCAGGTGCCTCTTTTATTTGAATATACAGCAATTTCCCATATTTTACATGTATTAAGATTTCGTACATCTCCAATAAATTCTAAATCGAAAATAAACGGATGTACACGCGAAGCATGATTTTCTATATTCTCCATTCTAAATGTTTTTTATGAACAATGGCAATTTATACTAAAACTATGCGACGCACATGCTGCATTCACGGATTAATATTTTGGGTTTTCTCGATAGACGTCCCAAATTATTTCGACACCATGGAGAATGCTTTATATGTTGCTTTAGAATTTTTGCAGTATCCGCAAACACTGTATAACATATACACAATTCACTCGGTGTTTCAAATCCGATATGACAATCGCCACTTTTTTCAACTTGCGCAATGGCTAATCTAGTACGACATTTAGGACAGGGTAAATGCCACTCTTTCCATGTATTTGCCAAACAACTTTTATGAAACACATGACCACATTGAGTTCTAAACGTTGAACCAGATTTTAAACATATTTCACACTTTGACATACACAATATCTTTTTATATTTTTATACTCAACTGGGAATGTGTTACACATATGTAATCATGAAAACAAAATCCAATTTTAAAATAAATAAAATGAGACGCCTTCAACAACTATTGCAAAGTAGAATTATCATACCTGAAGATGTTCTATATTTTACCTTTAAAAAACACAAATTCACGGGAAGAGTCGCACAAGGTGGATTGATATGGCATTGTACATGGCAAAAACCAGGAGAAGATGCGCGGTTTATTTTTAAAAGAGCAAATCAACTCAATGGACAACCATTTGTTAGAACATTTGAATCTTTAACCGACTGGACAGAAACATGTATTCAAGAATGTCTCGATGAATATCATACCAGATATAGCAGCTGGAAAAGAGTTCGACACTTGAGGTCAGAATCTACGATGGAAACATTGTTTAAACATCTGCAACGTCAACAAATTATACAAGAACAATCAAGAGGCCATGCAACAAAAGATTCAAATAAATCCCTGTTGTTATTCGAACAAATAGCATCACAAAAACATCATATTACGATGTTAGAAAATAAACTTAATTCTTGGAACAAATGGTTTACTCAAACATATCCAGAACAACAGATACCTGTCGAATCGATATCATTGTCAAATAATACAAATACAGACACTCAAAATGTCGCACAGCCATTCGTATTGACTTCAGAACAAGGACAATTTATGGTATTGCAACGTGTTAACGAAGTTGCACCTGTAGAATGTATATCATGGCTTAAACAAATTGGACGTGATAAATTTAAAGAATATATGACAGACTGTGAAACACATATTAAATTTACACCCATGACAACAAACATACCCGATTCAACCACTTCACCCGAAGCAGCCAGGCAATTCGTACATGATTTTTTTGGATAGAATTTTTAATAAAAATATACCTATTTAATACACTTTATCTCTATTTACATGTCTGCCTTAAAACCTCGCTCACCACCTCTTTCAAGACTAACTTTATTCGTGTCAGAACATAAAAATGATGCGAGAGAATTCGGTATTGTTATTAAAGCGCATAATAACAGGTTTAAACCAAAATACGTGTCTATCACCATCAAAATTGAAAACCATACAAAAACGTACGACAAAAAAATTCGTTCAACACGATTAAAAGTTTATCTAAACAAATATTTAGGCAGCGTAGCCACCTGTATTTGCGGTGATTCCTCACAGACAGAAACAGAATGCCAGATATCCCTCGCAAAAGTTGCTAGACTTATATCAGATTACAAAACAGAACACAAGGTAAAAAAAATACCACAAGACAAATTACACAACATTTTAAATACAAAAGAAACCATTACAACGTGGTCTTATACAACGAAATGGAAATTAAAATAATAATGCTGGCTTTCTTGACGATTCTTTCTTTAACTTGAATATCGCCTTTAAGTGATTTATTTTTATTTGTAAGAGTTGCTTCTTATCATGTGATACATCGGCATGATCTAATCTTTCTTGTAATTTATCTATTTTATATTTTTGACTTAAAATTCGTGTATGTTCTACTGTCGCAAAATCACAAACATTTAAAAAGTTTTGAATTAAGCGAATTGTTTGTTCAATAGACTTTACTTCATCCACATGAGATGCCATCATCATCTCTTCCAAATCATCGACTTTGGACCGTTTCACGTGCTGTTTAAATTCTGGATCTCTACATCGTTTTTCACAAGAACTTCGTGGACTTATAGGCCGAAACACTCTATTGACACTGCTACTGCTGCTACCGCTGCTACTACCTCCTGTTAAGACTTCAGGTGTAGGGGCTCGTGCTGGAGGTGGTTTAAATTTTTTATTTGAACCTGACAGACTTTCACGACTACGCTTCATTCTGAATAGAATATCCAAACTTATACAGTCAAACTTTTAATTTTTTTTTTGAAAAGGTTGACTTCTTCTAAAACTTTTAGCTAAATCTTTTAGAGAAAAAATATTCTAAACATAATCTAAAAAAAACACTATTTAAATAATCGTTAGTCTATTAAAATGTTGCGTCTACTTATAAGTATATTAAGTATCTTGGCCGCTCAAGCACTCGACTTCCAAAACATACTTAAAGCATCCAGGTGGACACTCAAAGCTGCGCACCATGGTATTTCCAAACATGTAGACGTCTCGTGGGAAGATTTGAAGCAGATTCAAGACCGCTACAAAGCCCACCGACCCATGCAAATACGAAACACCGACAAACAATGGTCGGTGGACCACGCCTTCAAGTTTCTGCTTAAACACGGACAACGCTTCGAAGGCGCTTCCATCAAGGCGCAGTCCAAGGGCTTTGATTTTGAAGGAACGCTTCATGGGACACAGTACAAGCTTCAATGCGCGCACCGTTGCCGTGTTCACCGTTTGGGCGACTATAGAGATAATTCTTTAGCGTATGACACGCACGAAGACGACATGACACACGACGAATGGTTGTTACACAGAGAATCAGATAAAAAACTAAACTTGTTGGCAGGTGAGTCTATCAACCCTTCGGCAGATTCTACGCTTAACTGCTTGAGAGTTATTGCAACCCAAGATTGTGAGGCGCACGGATTCGCGCCATTGCACAACAAGCAACTCTGCGTGGAAGCCATGAACGACGCGGTACCGGAAGCCCGACAAGGAGGTATCAACATTCCCGTTATTTCAACGGCCTCCACTATGGAAGGCGCCACTTCGCCCGACTGTTCGACCAACGGCCATGTTATTATTTACAACGAGCGCGCGGAGAATGTTTACGTCGTTCCCGACGGAACTGTGCAAACCGGCATGGGGACACTGACAAACTATAAAAGAGTATCATCTAACACCCCTGGGGCGGAAGAAGCTCCCTACGATGCCGGCTGCTCCAAACACGAGCCCTGTATCTGTCAGTATATGAAAAACCACACCAAAGCTGGCCATACGGGCGAGCGAGTATTGTGTGACGACGTGCACGACGACTATATTAATAGAACCGCGTTACGCCATCCTCATGTAAATATGTTGGCTTGTCATCCTGCTGAGTCCATAGTACGCGTGCAACATCCCTGTGATGCCGGCATGTGTGTGTCGCCACGGCGCATGGACGAATTAAAAATAGGCGATTTTGCAGAATCGTCGAAAGGTGTATTCGAACCCATAATAGGGTTTTCTCATATGTCCTACACACGAAAAGGTCATTATTTACAATTGCACACAAATAAAACGACACTCAACTTATCACCTAATCATATGTTATATGTGAATGGTAAACGTATGCGTGCTGACCAAGCAAATATATTTGATACTGTGAATAATGGCGAACGTATTGAAGAGATTACTTTTGCAGTAATGGATGGCATTTTTCATCCTGCAACATTATCAACAAAACTTATTGTTGATAATGTTCAAACATCAACTATGGTTTCCTCTAAATTAACCAATGTGTTCCTCACCGAATACGTTTTAAATCCTCTTATGTATGGCGGATATATTATAGGGGAACCAGTAATATATACTGATGAAAAATACGACCGTAAGGAAATCATAAAGAACGCATACATTAATGTCTGCGATTATGTTCAAAATTATGGATTATTGGGCTCACTAACAGCTAATATGCTATGGATTCCGTCTATTATGATGATTTATTTAACAGGGTTTCCATCTGCATGTTTTAAGTTGATATTTAGTTTATTTTTAATATTTAAAAGTTATTCACAGAAAAAATGAATGTTATATAAATTTATAAATACCATTAATAAACGTAGACAATGAAATGTATTCTATAAGATATCCATTATCCCAATAAATATTTGCAAATAATAAAACAGCAGAAATCACAAATACTTGTTCGAAAAAAAACAATCCTAGAATAAATAAAATAGCAAGCCCCCCAAAAATCCACCCTGATTGACTTTGTTTTTTTTTGGCTGGTACTTCAATTTTATTATTAGATGGCAATTTATCTGTAAAATGCCAAATAAAAAAAGTAATGACAAATCCTAGCCATAAATCGACAGAATAATGTGTTTTGTGAATAGCGTTCATTGAAAATTCACAAAACACTAACCCCCACATAATAAACGAGTGATATCCCATTGTGGATGACGCAGATAGTGCCAATGTGGTTGTTATTGTCGCATGACCACTAACGATTAAATCATGACACCCGCCATTTGTACGAGATTCAAGAAAACCTATTTTTATCCATTCAAAAAAATTTTGTGGCAATTCGTCAATTCCAAAATGTAATGTTTGACAATCGTTGATCTGTGTTGGAATAATGGTCATAGTATATGATATCATGCGAATAATTCTTGAAAGACCAATGGTATATGAGACTCGGGCAAGATTTCGCCATGGGTGTTCATCTGATTTCGTTCTAGAGGTTTTACGTTTTAAAAACGCTGCCAAAAAAGTGAATAAAATAACGAAATTTATATTTATGCGTTGGCGAAATGTCTGAATTTCATCATTCAACATAAAAAAATGAAATAGTTTGAGCATGTTTTTTCGACCATAATCAAACAACGGCTCCGCGTGTTTATTCGCATGCTGAGCTATATATTGTACCTGAAATGCCATGAAATTATCTAAAAATAATGTAAATATTGCGAAAAGTATGCATTTTTTAATAATAGATGTATTATAAAATAAAGAACCTTTGTGGCGAGAGGATATTTGTAATGAATAGGCTAAAAATAAAATCATAACAACAAATAATACAATTTTTGGTACATAACACAAATGTAACAACAAAATTGTATAAAAAACAACAGGTACATTTATCATTATATTTATTCTGTGGATCTTTTATATATGAATACGCTTTTGAATAAATATATTATATATAAAATCCAAAAATATCATTGTTGATTACTATTAAAATAATTATCAAAAATATAAATGTTAGTTGTGCCTATTTTTATTGTATTATTGCATTATGGTTACTCTATAGTGGATTCACAGATAAATAAATATATCAAAGTTCCGAATATGCACTTTATTCATATGTATGCTCATAGTTGTTTGTGGCATACACTTAGTTTTTGTTGGTCGTTGACACTGGTTTTAAAATATACTGATCCTAATAAATGGTGGCAACAAATCCCTCAAATAATGTCTACTTCAGAATGGTTATTTCTGAATGCCTCGTTGGCCTATTGTATTTACGATTTCATACATACTAACCACCGACGCAAAGGTGCGTTAATATTTTATGTACATCATGTATTGACATTGCTATTAATTGTGTTTGCATATGCGGTTGGTTTCGTACAAGTTTCTATTGTTATATTAAATGTATTTGATGTATCAGACATATTTCGCCCAGCTGCGCGTATCTGCAATACTTTTGCGAAAGCAGGACATTTAAAATATAAGACGTACGCGAACGTTCTGTTTATTTTGTTTGCAACATCGTGGATGCTTACTCGGATCATACTGTTTGGATATATTATTTATCAAGCATGGATGTCCAAAACAATGGCGTTATGCGCTGAACAAGGCTGTCCTTTTGGGTTTAATAGTATACGAGATTTTTGGGATCCATTCATATATATTATGAGTGGGTTGTATGTTGTTTTATGGATATGGACGTGGCAAATATATAGACTCACTTTAAAAATTATAAAGGGGGAAATTACAAAAATAAAAGATTAAACATAAATATGTTGTAACATTTATATAGCCTTGTTTAATACTTCATTTAGCAAAAAATCAAATAGGCGGCAATCCTAAAAATGAGTCATGTTCAGTGGGGGGTTGTGCAAATTCTTCGACGGTAGTTATCATAGGCACAGTTTGTTGTGTATGGATTTGTCTTTGTTCTTCATCTTCGTCCTTTCCCGAACAAACAAAGATGATGGGAATAAGCCAAAAACATCCAAAGACCAACACTGCAATAATTTGATCTATGGTCATGTTTTTTCCATATATGGTTTTTAAACTATATAAATACACAAATTCATATGAAATGACAAGTGCAAGTTTACAAAATGGTGTACGCGTACGTATATTTTTAATTGTATTATTAAGTATAGGTGTACGGATTGCCCGTGAATTTTCATCTACGCCCGTCCATAAAGCCACCGACTTATTAACGATCAATTATTTTCTGTATGGTCTCGTTTTGTTATGTACAGTGGCTATGTCAAAAGTAGCATTTGCTCTGGCTCTTGTTGTCCAGATATTTATTGGTGGTATAGATGCTGTTGCTTTTACACTGTCGCTCGTTTCTACAGTTCGCTGTATTAGTGCACAACAAGCCGCTTGTATTCATACACTCCCCGGTTCTATTGTTGCAATATCGCTGGTGGGTATCATATGGTTCTTAGACCTCTTACAAGCCTGGTCTGCATACAAAATTATCCAATTGCCGGCGTATACATCTTTTTTGGGGCGCCGATTGCGCATTTTATTTTCTTGGGCGTTGCCTTTTGCAATTTTGAACAACATAGCATTGATTATAGAAGACAAATGGACAATTTGGGTAACGCCTCATTTGATTGGCGATACACTTATTATAATCATGGCGACTTCGTTAGAATCCGCGTTGTTGGCCATTGTTATCGTAGTATTGGTGGGCACGGATTTTTTGGCTTACATGACCGTTTATTCTATTCCTGATTCGACATTGATTTCTGCAACTAAGATGTCTATTATTGCTCAAATATCTTTATCTATCTTTTCGTTTTTTATGATTTTTGCATCTAAAGTTTCTTCATCTGAAGAGTCCGAATCATTGGAAGAAAGTGAATCAAGCATAACGAAAGCAGTTTTGGCGCCGAAAATAAATAGCGAAAATCTTCGAAAAAGAAAATCCACAAGCGTATTAGCATTTTAAATATATAGCCTGTTCTCGAATGGAAAATGAACGACGGACCTCCTCGTGATAGTGATTTAAATAACGACAGTGATGGCGAAATAGAACATTCCCCGAGAAGATACCCTGATACACCACTCCACAACGGCACTGCGCCAAAGCCCCTGCCTATTGTTGAAATATGCATGGTGAGTGTCGTTATAGCCGTAATTGTGGCACATTTGTGGACAGTATGGGCAATGCGCGCCGATGTAAATATAATGATGGTTAGACAGAAAGAAACACACCAACAAATTCATCATATTACAAAACTTGTTGAAACTATGCATCAAGTTCGTTGGCGCCTTGTTTCAGATCATTGAATCCATTCAAAAAAAAAACGAATCCATTAAAACATACCAAATTTAGGTATAAAGACCTTATTTTTCGACATTATAGAATACCATGGTAAAAAAAAATAAGAAGAAACGTCAGCGTGATCCCGCCCGTCCAAAAAGAGCTATGACTCCTTTTTTATATTTTGCTTGTGAAAAGCGTCGCGAACTAAAAAATACTGAAGAAAAGATGTCATTATCTGAACAATCAAAAATGATTGCAGAACAGTGGCGCGCCCTTGGAGATAAATCAAAATATGAAGCATTGTCTTCTCAAGATAAAGCCCGTTATGCTGATGAGATGTCTCGTTATGTCCCACCCAAAAAGATTAAACGACCTCGTTCATCATATGCTTTTTTTATGAAAGACCATCGTCAAACCATTGCTTCTGAGCATCCCGATAAAAGCCCGCGCGAATTGATGGGATTTATTGCACAAGCTTGGAAAAATATCGATTCTTCTAAAAAAGCGCATTATGTCCGCTTGGCCACGGAAGATAAAACACGCTATACCAATGAAAAAGAGGCAGAAAGTAAAGAATAACTAAATATCAAAAAAAAATAACAGTAATATGTATTTAAACAATTTATTATTTTCACAAATGTATCGTAAACGTTTTTATGCAGCTACTTACCCTTGGATATGGTGTTGTTGTTTAACATGGTTAATAGACCGTCTTTTAGTCGAATTCGGCCATCGTTCTGCCTTTTCAAATATTTGCACTCATAACGATTTACAATATGTTCATCAACATCAATTTATTACCACAATTGCCGTCTTAGTTCAAATAATATGGATTTGTGGTGAACGAAAAAAAAATTTCAAACGCGAAAATATTTTGTTGGGAAATGAACAACACACTGGGTGTATTATACATCTATATATATTACTCGCATGTATCTGCATTTGTGTTACTGGAATACTCGCATGTATATTTGATGTCTCTCCGTGGCTTTGTATTCCATATGTATTAAATTACCGAGCAAGTCTTATAGCTCTATTTGGCGGTTCAGCTGTTATTTTAATCCATCTGGAACAAGTCATGTACACGAGAGCTTTAAAAAAAGGCGTAATTGTCACTGAAATTTAGTATAAACAAAAAAAATATTTTACATGAAATGATTAACTATAATGAACCTTATTTGTGGCTTCTTTTCTTTTTTATAAATGTATTTGTTATATATAAAATATATAAGGTTTGTCATCAATCTTCCGACAATTCATTCGAAGAAATGGTTTAACTCAGACCTTTTAAAAAAGTTTTGCAAAAAGTTGACTTCTTCTAAAACTTTTAGCTAAAACTTTTAGAGAATTTTGTCTTATTCCTAGAATATTTTTTTCTCTAAAAGTTTTAGCTAAAAGTTTTAGAAGAAGTCAACTTTTTCAGAAAAGTTTTTTTGAAATCCGAACGATGTTAGTAAATATAGTATTTTACTAGAGTAATGTAGCCAAATGATATCTGGTAGTTTATTAGTGTGGGTTGGGCTTGTATGTATTATGATATTTTTGGCATATCAGTCTTGTCAAGACGAATCACATTAATGACCATATCTTCTTTTACGTTTGTTATACTCTTTTACACAATTATCCCAGGTTATATTAGTACAATCCGGAAAAAAACTATCTACAAAACACAACTCTGTGTACACCAACTGCGACATGCAGAAATTAGATAAGCGCTTTTCGCCACCGGTGCGTATGAGTAAATCTGGATAAGATGCTGTTTCTGGCAAAAAATTGTCTTTTTGTTTCTGTTCTTGGTCAAATCCGTAACTAAAATATATATAAATGTTCATTCCTGTATTTTTTGCCGACGATTTTACAAGTTGTTTTGTTGTATCTCTGAGATTTTTGTGAATTTTGTGCGGTGATGTCGATACAATATGAAATCGTATATTCTGAACAGGCGGTGTGTCTTTCCAAATAGTTAATTGCTTTTCAACGGCGTTGAGCATTGTTTTGATTTCTTTTTCGGGTCTCGACCAATTTTCTTCCGACCATGCATATAAACTCAGTTCTTTTACATTTGATGTGGATGCCCATTGAATAACTTTCGCAAATAACGAACCTCCAAATTTATATCCCATTAATTTATCTCGATATTTTGAAAGCGCATGGCGGCGATTACCATCTGGAATAATCGCAATGTGGTTGGGATATTGTTTTGGAGGTCTGTGTGGACAGCAGCGGAACATATATTATTTATTTGATATATGTGTAAATATATAATATTCTACATTTTTATTTGGATTGAAACTAATTTAAAAATAAAGTTTACAAAAATAACTTTTTGCATATTCTAATAAAAATCTACTTTTGTCATATGTTGTTTATAATCTTAATTTACTATAGTTTGGGTGATATAAAACAAGAACAAAAACATGTCAACTGGATACACTATGACCCCGTTTAAATATCTTAACTTTCGCACGCAAGGCAACTTTACTTTGGAGGAAACCCCCCACCCCAGTAAGAAAAATGAAAAGCTCATCAAGTTTAAGAACGAGAAGGGCTACGAGCTCAAGACAATGACCCCGCCCGGAGTCTGTCAATTTGCACACGTCCACGAGGGTGGAAACCACGGCATTGGCTATGCCACCACTAAAAAGGCCGCTCATTTGACGGTCACCTATGTTATGAATGGCGTTGAGACTGAATTTGTAGATGAACGCAAGGACTTTTTTGAGACTCAAAAGGCTCAGGTTGAAGCTGGTCTTAAGATGATGTGGGATAAGAACGTTTCTGGCGTCAAAGACGCTGCAATTAAGAAGGCTCAAAAGTATTATAAGAAAAAGACGCCTGAAGAGCAGCTTGAAAAGGCTTATGCCAATTTCCTCAAGGATGCCACGTCTCCTATCAAGGACGACCCCCAGTATGGTCTCCAGATGACGATTCGTTGTCCTGCGTATAGTTTGGATGACGTTCCGCGTCAGTCTCGCTTCGTTCAGACCCAGTATACGCCCACCGGGCTCAAGTATGAGCGTCTTCCGGACGATACGCGTATTAGTCATGGTGCTGTGATGTGTGTCCCATTTATGGCTCGCCCATATGCTGTGTCTTCAACCAAGTATGGTGTGACTTATAAGCTTATTCCGGACTTTGTGGTCTATTCTCGTGGTTCTTCTGGCCAGCACGTGCCTGATGAAGTCGTCGAAACGCCTCGTCGTCCTTATGAGTTTTCTTTTGTTGAAAAGAATGGCAAGCAATATGTGAACACAAAGGGAACCGATGGCCACCGTCTGTTGACTCGTTTTACGCCACAGGACATCAAGTTTACTGATTTGAACGATGGTACTTTGGGCAAGGTTTCTGGCCATACAGAAGCCAATGCCAAGCTTGCAGGTGTTCTCAAAGAAGACCCATCTGACCCTGAATCAGTTGCGATGTTTGATTATCTTGAAAATTTTACGAATGATGCCCTTACGTTCATTCAGAACGAGCCAGGACTTCTCACGCGCACTAAGGCCGATTTGGAAGAGTCTGCCAAGGATTTGGCGGCCGAAACTGGTGAGAGTGTTGAAGAAACATTTCGCACTATGTTGACCGATTTGTTTAACAGTCCAGTTTCTAAGCGCGAAGACGATGATTATCGCACTGTAAAGATTCAGGCTCGTATGTTTCAATATGGCACGGATACGCGCAATGTGATTCCTCTTCAGGATAATGATGGAAATGACACAACGGGTACTGTTTTGAACTACGGAGCAAAGATTGCACCAGTTTGCGCACCTTCTTTTTATTTCTTGGCAGATGGCAACTTTGGTCAGCACTGGAACATTGACCTTAACCGTGGTATTCGCGTTGTTTCAAACCCGGACCGCGAAGACGCCGGCGCCGGTGTCCTGTACGCCCCCAAGAAGCGCCTTGCTTCGGAAATGGACGATGTAGAAGAGCAGCCTGCCAAACGCGCTCACGTCGAGGCTTGAACTTCAGAAGTAATCCTTAATTTATCCTTAATTAAACAGTATTGAATCCCAATAACTACACCTATAATAAAAATTCCTATCATTAATGAAACCCATACTATATCTATATATTGTAAAGAGAGCCAAGAACCCGCAATCATTCCTAAGGCCGGCCATGTTTGATAAGAGAGCATGTATGCCTGTTGTTTGATATCTTTTGTTGCTTGTATTTCTGTTTGTAATGCAGCAGCTGCTAATAATGCGATAGCAAATAATGGTATATTCGACACAATGCCGGCTAAAATAAGAAATTTTTGTTCGGTTAAATATTTAATGACAATAAGAATCCCAATAATTGCCAAATTAACCACTGTAAAATAAGAACAAGAAAATTTCATTTTGTTTCCTTTGATATGGTTGGGAGAATCTGTAACGTTCATTACATTTAAAAACAAAGCCATCATACCACACAATATCAAGAAATAACGCTTTTTATCATATGTACAAATGGCCCAGACTATAGCAGAAGTGGCGATAATAACAAAAATAGATAAACACCATCTACACATCCATTTTTTTGATTTAAAACGGTGCTGACGATTTTTTTTATTACACCTTAGAAAAATATGAAACGTGTTTAAAAACAGGACAGGAATAATAGTCGAAGCCCATGTATATTCGAGTGTTTTGATTAGATTGGAAATATTTGAAGTATGTAAAACATACCATTGTACAAAAAGCATTAATAATTTTCCAGGAATCCAAGTAAATATGATACTTTTTGACCCACATGAATGTACAATACAAAGTAACAAGTTAATAAAAAACACACCTCCTAAGATGGGAAGCCATGAAGTCCAGTCCATATATGTATATAAATATTACCTAAATACTTAAAAATGTTACAAGGCGAATCTGAAAAAATATTAGTCGGACGTCTTCAAAAATTAGAAGATGGCGTGGGTTTGTTGGATACACGCCTTACATGTTTAGATGATAAAGTATCACATGTTATACAAATGAATTCAGAACTTATGATTACAACGAATGAAAACTACCGAAATATGAGAGACCAACTTGACGAACAGCGGTCGGAACTTAAAAAATCAATCAAACAATTACGAGGAAATTTTTCGTCACGTTGTCAACTTATTGGTGTTGCTATTGCCCTAAGTTCATGGACATTATTCATGGCGTGGGTTATGTGGTCTTAAGCATCAAAATGCCAACTTGTTGACATGTAAGCGTGTTTTGGCTCTGCTCCGGTGATATAAACGATATACTCCGCGACTCCACATGCATTTTTTCCACGTTCTAAATATAAATAACCACCACGGCCCCAGTTTAGTCCCCATGAATTTTTAATAATCCACGCGTTTTCCGTATAACCAACAATGGCGACAGCATGGTCAATATTTTTACCACAGTGATTCGCTTTAAAAAGACCATGACGATAATTTGACATCGCCATGGATGTTGAATCGATACCAATAGAAACGGGACCATATTTATGCAAAAGTGATTCGATTTGGTCTTCAGCGTTTGCAGTTTCTGAACGCATCAAAACACGATATCCAGATACCTTTAAATGAGAAAGTGTCATTTTTAGTGGACAGTGTGATTGTATTTCTTTGTATCTGTCTTCCTTTTGAAGAACAATGGGGTGTTTTTTTCCAAATTCAAATACATATTCCATTAGCCCGCCGTCACATCCCACATTTGGCCGACCATTGCCCGAAGTACAATCCATAAAAAATTGCGGACTGAGTGGCTTTAATTCGCCAGTTGCTTTTTTTAACCAATATTCTAAAACAGTTGCTGAAGCAAATGCAAAGCAATCACCACATGAACCCTGGTCAATTATTGGCGTTACAAAAGAATCAAATTGATAATGACGCCAATCTATAGGTTTTAAATTTTTTAATGGTGGTGTATAGACATGCTTTAAATGTATACCACGATTTATATGTTTATGATGAGATAAAGACAATGCCAAATTTTGTTGAAGTCGAAACTTGTCAGACATTGATGTTAACCCATAATTGTCACCCAATGTTTTGATTGCTTGTTTTGATTGGGATACTTTTGTTTTACGTAACAAAAACTCGGTTTTATGAGTATAATTCTTCTTATGTTGTTTCATATAATTGCACATCCAGTCCTCATGGCCATTTTTAATACAATCTGAAAAGTCAAACGCCAGGCAGGCAGATAAGAATAATAGAAACTTAATCATTTGTATTAATAAATGTTCCTTTTATAGTGAAAATGTTTCAGTGTTTATTTAGACCACCACAAGGTGATGAAGAATGGATTCGAAAAGAAAACAATCCTTATACTTTTGGACCGCATGTTTCAGTACCAACGAGTACAAAAAAAATAGTATGTTATTATCCTGCATATAATACGATTATTACACAACATCCTCAACGTATTGAAACTACATATAATGACCCACCAGCATGGTTAGTTGGTCAATGGATTATTGCAAAATCACAAGGTATACCAATATCGCATTTTGCTGAAAAATGTCTTCAACATTGTTCAGACATATCCATCTTAAATTGGCTTTCAAATATTAAAGGAATCGATTTGGACTCCCATAATTCGCCAAATATGCAAGAACATGACGCATAGATTTTTCTATATCTTTTAATCTGTGTATATATGTCCAACGTCCCGTTATTAACCATAATACTTGCCTGGCATTTTCATAAAGAGTTTCATTGGGTGTGCCATGTAAAGCACAAACCAATTGACGAAGCTCTATTGCTAATAATTTAATCTTATGATTTTCATCAATAGAAGTGACACATTCGATACCTAACTCTATAAGACGTATCTTAATACGAGTTATACAATACAATATATTATCTAACATTTACTATTTTGTGGGTTTATTTATACTGAATCCTACTTTTTATTACACACACATACTATTTATTTTCATACCTATGCAACAATGTCATTCATTACTTATTCGCCAGAAGGATTATGGAAACGAACACTCCATTTACTCAATAATCTATTCCAAGAAAAACCCGAACTTAAATCCTCGCCAAAATCGTATTTTGTCGCCGTTGTTGAAATACACACTATTATACTACAAGACCTCGCCGAAGTCTTTGAATCTTCCACAGAATTAGACAACACAACACCAACCATTGAACAAATACATAATTCTCTAAGCCGTGTGGAACATGTACTTTTAGGGAAAAAATCCGCCGAAAAATACAAAAAAAATATTCGTGGCTGCTGCTTGTATACAGACCATTTATCCCACTCTTTATATTCATACAACAGAACATGTCACATTTTATAAGAAATATTCATAGTTTTATAAAAAATCATCGGGAACCCTCCACTCTTCATCGTCGTTATCTCTCAAGTAAGTCATTCTAAACGCTTTTATTATAATTAATGCAACCTTTTCGTCATTTTCTAAATAACTCTCGAACAACTGGGTTAACATTGTATCCGCATCATCAAAATATGTTCTAAACAACATTGTCAAATTAGGCAATATATTATTAAAAGAAAATATCTCTATCATATCTTCAATAGAATATACATCCAACACATTCTTCATTTTTTCTATAATATTAGCAATACGTATTACTTCATTTTTTATTAAATTAGAAAGATGTTGCCATTTAACTTCTTCATTTGACCTAAAATAAACACTGTTAAAAAAATTTAAGGGCGGCATGTTTTTTAAAAGCTGTCGTTTATTTGTGTCTAACTGGGTTTTTGGCTTGTATTTTAATTTTATGCTTGTAATATCTATATCGAATATTTTTTGTACTTCTTGAGTTGTTATTTGTTTCCATAGACGTTTTTTTATGTTGACGGCGGCGGCCATTTTATACAAAAATATTTGGTTTAAATACAGTTTTTTTACACTATAAATATAAATAGGAATATGTGTAACATGAGCAAAGTAAAACAGACAAGTTCAGAAAATAGTTCAGAAAATTGGCAGGGGTTACAAGTAAATATTAATTTTAATTTAAAGCAGATTAATCCTGAAGGAGATTTTAACGATATCAACTTCAAACCTGAAATTGTCATTGATAATGGAAAAATGCCTGTTTTTATTTTAACTACATTTGACAGAAATAGGCTTGTTAAAGGAATATTACAAAACACCATTACTTACTGGAAAGAAAAAGGGCATGTTGTTATACTATGCTATGGTAATAAACATGAATTACCATCTTTTAATGTTAATGTCGAAAATTTCTGGGCAGATACATGTTTTTTACAATATACCATACAAGAAAGGTCAGAAATTGAACTTGAAAGTTATAATATTGGTTTGGCGAGAAATTCAATACTTACATTCGCATTACGTCATTTAGGAAATTCTCATTTTATTATGACCGATGAAAAAATCAATGGGTTCAAAACACAATATGGAAATCAACCCGATATGCTTTTAGATGCAGTTTTAAAAGCAACGTCTAGTGGTGGTAGAGGTGGTGGTGGTAAAGGTGGCGGTGGTAAAGGTGGCAGTGGTAGCGGCGCCGTCGAAGAAGAGCTGGCGTGGGCCCGCGGGGCGGCGGTGCCCGGCCAGGGCCGTGAGCAGCGTCGTCTTGCCCGCGCCGCTGGGGCCGGGGCGGAAGGTGGCGGTGGTAGAGGTGGTGGTGGTAGAGGTGGTGGTGGTAAAGGTGGCGGTGGTAGCGGTGGTGGTGGTGGTGGTGGTAAAGGTGGCGGTGGTAGTGGTGGTGGTAGTGGTGGTGGTGGTAGTGGTGATAGTGGTAATGGACGAAATCCAGAAACACAAAAAATTATTGATGCGTTACCAACATGTAAACTTTCGGAAAAGCATGTTATTAGCATTCCACGCCAACAACTTAGAGGTGAACAATTTTTACTAAGACCCAAAGATACGGAAAGGATAGAAGGTCTATATATATGGAATTTAGAAAAATTAAAAAGGTTAATAAGGTTAGACCAACGCCTTGTCTTCTTTTTTCCTATTTCTCACAATGAAGATGTCTGCAGTCAATACTATTGTTCACGCTTGGAATTAACTGTTGATATTCCGAGAACATCATGCTGTTTAAATTTTTTAACATTAAAGGTTCAACGCTATCCATCAAGTTGGACAAATAACCCGATTTCATCATTGGCAAAAGAACGTTATAAACAAGCATACTTGCAATCTCAAGCAATTTGTTCTTATACTATAAACAAAAAAAATCTTTATACAAACACATTAGTTATTAAATGGAATACATCGGAAGATGGTCGTCATTTATTATGGAAAATCGACAACAATATTTCTTACCTCGACACAACTCGAATATTACTGGATTTATGTTTAGAAGAGCATAGAAACTCATATTTCAAAGAGTTAGGTCAAATATTTTTTACTGTATTATTTAGAATGGACCCCGATCTTTTGAATTGTATTGATTTGGGGTTAAGTATAAATGAAGCATGTAATTTTAAAATATATCTTAAAAGTTTAGAATATGATACCGAGGGTTGGGATACCTATGGTTGGGATGACGCCAAGGATTGGGGCCAAATAGAACCCAAATGTCTTAATAAGAATCCCAATAAAAAATTTAAAGCATTGGGTAAGACGATTCGTGATAAAATCACTGCTAAAAAACGTAAAACACGTGAAGGTGGCGCAAATAAAAAAGATGATAGTGCGCCAACAACATCAGTTAAGCGCCAGAAAAATATGCTAAAGGTAAGTGGCGGCAGAGGCGGCGGCGGTAGAGGCGGCGGCGGCGGCGGCGGAGGTGACGCAAGTAAAAAATATGATAGTGAAGCAGCGACACCACGTCAATCAGCAAGAACCAGAGGAGGTGGCAGCGGTGGCGGCGGCGGCAGAGGCAGAGGCAGAGGCAGAGGGAGAGGGAGAGGCAGAGGTGGGAGAGGAAGAGGTGGTGGAAATAGTACAAGAGGAAGAGGTGGAAAAGGAGCAAGAGGAATTTCACAGACTCGTGGTGGACGGGGTGCACTAACAACAGGAACACGTGGTGGTCGTGGTCGTGGTCGTGGTCGTGGTCGTAGGACGCTAGAGGAAATGCTGATTGGTGGTGGACGGGGTGCACTAACAACAGGAACACGTGGTGGTCGTGGTCGTGGTCGTGGTCGTGGTCGTAGGACGCTAGAGGAAATGCTGATTGGTGGTGGTGGTCATCTTTATGAAAAAGATATTAGAGTAGGATTATATACGATGTTTGTATTAGAAGAATATCTATTTTAAAGTTCTTGTTTATTTGCTTTTTCTTTAAGTACACTCTTTACAAGTCCGATGCCCTTCTTCTTAAGCTCTGTAAGTGTTTCATCGTGTTCCTTCTTCGATTTTTCATACGTCGATTGGAGCTCTTCGATAATGCCTTTAAGTTTGTCTTGTACTTCCTTAACATTCTTTTCATAATCTTCGACCTTTGTTTGAAGTTCAGTTTCACTTGATGCACGCAAATCTTCAATATTTTTCTTTTGGTCATCTGAACAAAGGTCCAAATTTTGAAGGCCGCAGCTTGGCTTAAGTCCAGAAGTAAAGGTATCTAGGGCGGAAAAATCACGCCCTCCCTTATAGTCCTGCAAATCGGCGGGGTCGCCCCATTTAATGGTAGGAAATCCCTGAACGCCTACAGAATCACAAAGTGACTTTCCCTTACCAATGCAATCGACATCTGCCACTAGAACAGTATCAGAATCGTCGTATTTTTCCATAAGTTTGTCCCAGTCAGGTTTCATGCGTTTACAATGACCACACCATGGTGCAAAAAATTTTACAAACACAGTCTTCCCAGAAGTTGCGTCATCCCAAGTATCAGGGGTTAATTCCAAAGCATTTGAAAGTGCCATTAGTCCAGCGGTAAGAATAAAAGAACGCATTTTATTATTAAATCAAACCCTCAAGTAGTCTTTTTTTAATAATATATAAATGGATTCATGTTGGTAAAATAGAATTGGTGGAATAGACTTCGTATAACATTTGAATAGGTAAACATAACCAGGCGATTTCATTCACGAATAAAATCCACAACCACCTGATACTGTCTTTATATTCATATTTTTTTGAAAATCTCCAAGATTTATGACATTGAACAACAATATAAAATAATATACATTTTAAACATTCGCGGACTGGATGCGTGTCTGAACTATATATTAAAAAAGAACCTAGCCACCTTGAAGACCAACAAAGTGCGACCCAACATCTTATTTGATAGTTTGGTTCAATATATTGAACCAAAACAGTTAATGCTATAATAATATGATGTACAATTGAGGCCCACGCGTCTGGACGATGGCCTGTTTGAGTAAAATAAACGACCACGAACGTAATAACAACGATATGTAAAGCTTCCGGCTTTAAAAATGTACATAAAATTGTTTCAAAAGCGATTATTTGTTCTTTTATTTCATTTGGGCAAAAAAAGGATAACCATAATATAACCCAACCAGCGTAAAGAATCACCCATTTCATACCATTATCGTGAACTTGAATTTATAGGTTTGGCAGCCAATACAATGTCGGATTGAATATGGGTTCCAATATCTTTTAATTTTATATAACTTTTTTTTATAAATATTTCTTCGTTATATTTAACAATTCGCGCAACAACCTCTTCATAATTGTTAATGTTTTTATTTATCCACCATGTTTGAGTCTTTAGCCATTTATTAATGGGTAACATTATTTCTTTCGGAGTATGAACTAAAAACCACACCGAATACAACAGTCTTTTAAATCGTTTATGTATAGTAAATGGTATATATTCGCCATTCACATGGTGTAAAATAATAAGAATACCTTGTTTCGGTTGAATTTCTTCATTCGTCAACGCACAACTAGAACTGATAGGTACTGTATTATATTGCTCTATTCCTGTACATCTTGAAAATTGTGTTATAAATGCACCTGGGCCCAAATGTTTATATACTGTTTGAATTAAATTACTTCTCATATTATGAAAATCACGAACTTTTTGAACCATCTGTTTAACTTGAGATGAAGCGTCGTTGTTTTTTAGTTTTTTATCAATTGTTTGAATATATTCTTTATCAAGATGACTACGAACTAAAAAACTAAAAATAATAATAAAGTCTTGATAAGAAGTTGTCATATAACTTATTCTTTGTTATAATTTATAGTTCATTCAATGAATCCGAAATAAATAAAATCCAATATCCAAATACACAGATCTAGTACATACGCTATTAATAAAATAATACATCATGCTTACAAAAATATTTCGTAGAACTTTATATTCGGTGTCTAAAGATTCCAAAATGGGTCTCCGTCTTGTATCTGAAAAGAAATGTGGAATTGGAGAAGTTTTTTCCAAATTTAATCGAGTTGATGCCAATGAATGTAGTCAACATTCAATGACAGATGGTATGAAAAATGTTCATTATGTTGCCAAAACAGAAAACGACCACATGCCTTTTTACTTGGAACATCATGCACAACCGAATTTAAGAGTTAGTATAGACAGTGAAAGTGTTGTTGCGATTCGTCCAATTCAACCAGGTGATTATTTATCCATTGATTATCGAGATACAGAACCTGTTTTATTTAGTCAATTTCCATCTGTACCCGAACCTGTTTTAGTTCGTCCATGGACAACAGGCGCACATGAAGAACTCTCAGAAGAAGGAAAAAAATGGCTAAACGTCGATACAGATCAACAAGATTTATTGACATCTTGCCATATTGATTATATTGATGACCGCTTGCATTATCATGGGATTGATTTGAATGAAATAGCGCATTCGTATGACCCTGACATACCCTTGTATGTATATTCAAAAGAAGCACTTCGAATTAATTTAAATCGTCTCAGTCATTATCTTCACAAAAATTTTGAAAAAACGTCTCTTTTGTATTCAGTAAAGGCAAATTCAAGCCCTGCCATCCTGACAGAATTACGACATGCTGGCCAAACTGCTTTAGATGTATGTTCTCCGCAAGAAGTAGACCGTGCTCGAGAATGTGGATTTGATGTTTCGAATATGCATTATACCGGTACAAATCTAACAGATAAAGATTTAGAACGTTTGGGACGTCATTCAGAACTCAAAATCAATTGCGATAGCTTGACATTGTTAGAAAGAATTCCGCATACCAAACACGTAGGCTTAAGACTAGATCCAAATATGGGAATGTCGTATAAAGATGACAAACGTCTACAATGTACATGTGCGGGAACTAAAATGGGATTATTGTTAAAGGATATCGAAGCCGCCTGTCAAATTGCCCAAAAACGCGGTATTCGTTTAGAGAGAATCCATGCGCACGTAGGGAATTCCTTTCAATCTGACGATATTACTCTTTTTGATGTTATTCTGAGACAAGTCTCAAGTGCAATAGATATTTGTTCTAAATACGGATTTGACATTCAAGAAATTAATCTTGGCGGTGGGTATGGTGTACCCTATTTGCCCGAAGAAAAGACATTTGACTGGGACAAATGGGCAGAATGCGTACACCAATTTGAGAATATTACAGACAAACGCATTATCATTGAACCAGGAGATTCTATCGTTAAAAATGCAGGAGTTTTAATTTCACGCGTAACAGACGTTTTCGAAAAAGCAGACACGTCCTTTGTTGGTCTCGGCGTCGGAATGAACTTAAATCCTCTACCTGCATTTTATGATATTATTTCATACCCAATGCCAACATTAAAACGCGAAGGCGACTGTAAAAATGTAGACGTTTCGGGAAATCTAAATGAGTCCATTGACCTTTGGAAAAGAAATGTACAAATGACTCCAGTAGAACAAGGAGACCACGTAGCGCTTTTAAATAGTGGAGGATATGCACATTCGTGTCATACAAACCATAGCCTACGCGTAGAATTTAATTCTGTATTAGTTTAAATCCAATTAATTTGAACGGATCGCATATAATTACTTTTATAATTCATTAAAGAATGAGTTTATTGTATAAAAAAATGGTACCTATAGAACACGCTCGAGAACAGAGCGATTTGCTCTATCATTTGTTTATAAATACGAATACAAGTACATTAGATGACATTTGTAATCAAATTGCTACAAAATTAAAACAGAAATATAAAGATGAAATGTCTATACGTCTTAAAAACATGATTCGTCGTTCAACATCAACACGAGATAGAGTAGCTAAACACGGTTTTTTATTATTTGCTTTGTTCCAAGAACCCGAAATTCGCCTCATTTTTATGGGAGAAACGCCCCGTGTTCCGCCTGAGAAGTTTCAGCATTTTGTTGAACACGAATTGCCAGCATGTTCGGAAAAATTACTCAAAGGCGCACTTACCTCATTAAGAGCTTTTGTCGAAGATGCTCGCTGGAACTATTGCATACTCTAAAAACAGTATATAAATATTATTAATATTTATTTAAATGAAACGATGTTTTTTTTGGTTTATTCTTTTTTTAATCGTATTATTATATGATATATATCTTGAACAACAATATATATTTATATATTATACCATACAAACCTTTTTATTAGAAATTTTCTATTTTATGATGGTTTGTTTACACGAACTTGGATATACAAATGCTATATATTGGAAAAGACAGTTATTTGATATCATGTTTGCACCAGCTATCGTGGTATTTGTCGGATTTTGGCTCGTTATTGCCCCAATGAAAATAAATGGTCCGAAACCAACCAATGGTGTCTTTATTGCAGTGACTCACGGGTTAAATGTTCTAGCATTATTTGACGAAAGAATGCCTGTTCGTTCAGAAACAGTCTGGAAACCATTATTATATACTTTTATGTATAACTTGTTTTTAGTCGCATATGTTGGAGCGGGCGGACGTTCTATTTCGGGAAAATTACCATATTGGTATTGCAGATATGATAGACCTGAAGGATGGGTCTTTGCCTTTTTAGGAATTTTTGCTGTCGGTATCATTCATTTTTGTATGGCACACTCTTCAAACAATATAACGAAGAGTCGCAATGTAGCACATGTCGTTTGATGTCGGTTCTGTTTGTATATGAAAAACACGAACAGGGTCAGCTTGTACCACACTACAGACAGTCAATTCCTTATTTTGAGATGTTGTCGTTAATCCCATATCTGTTAAGTGTAAATTTAGTGTTTCAATAGAAATTGGTATTTTATCTAAAATATAAGGGACTAACCTTACATATGTTTCTCTTACAAACGCATAACGCCGTGTTTTGGGCGTCAATTCATCCCATTCAATTGTTGTACCAGGTGGACTTTCTTCTAACGGGTCTGGGTCTAACGAAACCTTTTTATCTTGCTCTTGAATTCGTTTTCGTTTTTTCTCAGTTGTTTTTTTACCACTGAATTTAGACAATAACGCACGGACATCCTCGCGATCCTTGTCAGACAGTTCCAAAATTGCATCCTTTTCAGACATTTATACTAAAATGTCTTCTTATATACTATAGTATATAAGAAGATAGGACTTTATAAATGTCTGCATTCGATATCCAAGATTTAAGGAGAGAAATTTTATCCTATATCTATCCAGAATGGATTCAACCAGGAATGAGAGTTCGAATAACAAACTTTTCAAAAAAGTTTTGCAAAAGCACACAGGTATCTCAAGATTATATAGAAGGCATTCTATTATCTTTTACAAAACAAAAATGCAAAATCGCGGTGGACCGGAATAAAAACGGTACTATTTTTAAATGTTTTGTGTATATACCCATAGACAAAATAAAAGTTATCTCTTCTAAACTACATCCAATACCACAAACACAACATTCATATAGAGAATTATCTTTATTTTTCAAGGATAATTCGTAATGCATCGTGCATGGATAACCGAGAACTAGGATTTACCTGCAACATACCACGAACACATTCTTTTTGGAAAAGAGTAGCTTGAGATAAATTATCGTTAAAAAAAGTATGCAAATTACCAGGATATGAAGGGAAATGTTCATTAAAACCAGGTAATTCAGAAACCCTAGGCCATGTTTCTTCGCTTGGTGTTCCAAAAAGCTGCCACAATTTCACTATTTGTCCCCATTGACTTCTTACAGCATTAGTCTTAATCCCGTCAAATTTATATATACTTTGTGATTGAATACATTGACACATTACAATTCCTGTTGACCAAACGTCTATTTTTTCGTTATAATTTCTTTTTCCTAATAATACTTCAGGGGCGCGCCATACCATAGTTGTTACTGGTATAGTATAAGAACGAGGCGCCAAATAAACACGTCTTGCCATACCAAAATCACACAGTTTTAATTGTCTGCTTACAATGACTATATTCTCTGGTTTAATGTCTCGGTGCATAATTCCACATTCATGACAATGTTTTACAGCTCGTATTAATTGAATACACCATTTATTTTTTAAAGGTCGATGCGCTCGTTCTAATTGTGTATAAAAATCTTCACCTTTTTCCAACGCAATACATAATTGATTGCTTTTATTGTCTATATTCTGTTCAAACATATAATCTATCACATGAATCACATGATTTGATTTTACAGTCAATAAAAAAGATATTTCACGATTAAATATTGTGAAATTTTCGTCATTCATCATTTTAATGGCACAATTGTCTCCATTATATTTGGCCAAAATTACAGTTCCAAAGGCGCCACTACTTAAATACCGTGTCATTTCAATTGTAGACGATGGAAATCTATTTAAAATAAACGGTTCAGCTCCCACTGGTTGTATAATAATATTCTGAAAATGTCGTATTCCAAATCCTAACACGGTTCGTCCAACACTATTATTATATTTTTCTCTAAAGACACGTTCATGCATCACTTGCCGTGCCTTTTGGAAAATGACAGAGGCGATATAACTTACTCGCAAATAAGATATTCTAGTAAAATTTTCCAACACATAAGGCCAGAAATCTTCGAGCTCTAAACTCGCTCTGGCTAAAAATACACAAGCCGCAACTATCTCACTTGGTAGAAAAGAAACAGCAGCCTTTGAAACAATGGACAATTCAGCGAAATACAACACCAAAGGTTCAGAAACATCAACAACATGCATTAATATGTCAAGAAATGTATATATGGTCGGCCTTGATAATAATGTGAGTTGTTTTGTTTTTAAAAATTGCAGATAACATTTTTTATTGGTTGCAGGAACTCGAGAATATTCACCTTGTTCCATCGGAAACGCCAGAGAAATAGACATATTGATTGCACTGTTTACACATATTCTTGAAAAAACATTATACAAACGATATGCTAAGAATAACGTCTCGGGGCGCATTTCATGGTTTTTAAAGGCGTCCATAGCGTCCAAGTATCGTGTTTCATTGGCTTCTATATGTTTTATTTCAGTTTTACAGAGCCTTAGCCATCTTTTTTGATAACTATACACATGAACAACGCGTTCGGCAGCACGTTCAGCCGAACTAATTTGTGCAGTTTGTGCGGATTGTTTAAGAATGTTTAGGGCAATTCGGACATCTTTGATGTCACAATTGAGCCAATTTTGAAAGTGGTCATCTAATAATTGTTTTAAACCACGAGGGCCTTGCCAACTATTAATGATAAGCGCGTCTTTCAATTGACGACTATAGGATATACCATGGGCGTCAAACTCGGAAGGTAAAAATTGACGAAACATTATACACAGTTTTATTATATTTATACATCTATTTTTTTACTGAATATAGCATCAATTTTTTAATACAAGTAATGCCTCTTTCATTGTAATACGTTGTGTATAATCCATGATTAACATCCGACGAATAACGTCTTCTAATTTTGGGGATATGCTCTTTGCTCTTTCAAAACAATTGTCTTCAAATGCGCTGCTAAAATCTTGTTTTTCTGACCATCGTTGCCATTTTCTAGTTTCTTTGGGATATTTATAATGATTCGACATGGCCCAACGTTGACCACTTGGAAACCCAAACGTTTGACACAAAAACACAAAATGGTCCTCTTCGTTTGGACTAGCAAAAAAATCCAGATTTCGAGCAAATAATAGTTCACTTGCCATAACACCCATTGACCACACATCACACGATTCGTCATATTTTTGAAATGTTAATTCGGGCCCACGATACCACCGTGTAATAACATGCAACGAATACGTACGTCCGCTGATAAATGGCCTCGCAAGGCCAAAATCTGTAATTTTATATGTATATTTATCTCCACGTTTAAAAAATAAAACATTATCCGGTTTTAAATCTCTATGCATGATACAATGGTCATGACAATAGACAACGCCATGGATTATTTGCGTAATGGCATCTAGTATCATTAATTTTTTTCCCATGAACATCTTTGTTTTTATCAAACTCTTTAGATCGCCATCGGCAATTTCTGAAACAATATAGATTGATTTTGGAGTGATGGAATAATCTAAAAATTCAACTACAGGCGAATTGGATACACCCAGACATTTCAAAATAGATATTTCGCGCGGCATCTTAAAAAATTCTTGATATTTAAAGATATCCTTTAATATCATTTTCTTTATTGCCACTGTTTTTGATGTTGTTGTATCCATAAATTTGGATACTTCACCGTATGCACCTTTACCAATTGTCTGTTTTCCAACATATTTAGCCATGTCGCCATATGAAATGAAAGGCGATGCCACACGAACACATGGTGGAATAGGTTCGGCAAAAACAGAAGGCAACACTAAAGAATTGTATCTTCTCGAAAAATAATCACCGGCGTCTCCCAAAACCTGACCAGCGCGCTGTAAAATAGCCGCTGCGCATCTTAATTCCTTGTCAATGTATATATAATGTTTTTGTTGTTGCAGATGGGCTAAAAATACACAAGCACCGGCAACAACACTATTTTTTTGATGTAAAATAACATCGCCTTGGCCCAGATAAGCCAATTCGACGAAAAACATCGCGTGGTGTTCCAATGCGCCAAGTTTGTACGTTTCTAAGAAATCATATACAGTTGGTTCAAGAAGACAATCCAAACGATTCATTAAAAACCCTGTTGTATTATTCCACTTTTCTTCTGGTTTTACAATATCCCAGGTCATATCTTCTTCACTATTTTCTTTCATAGTACAAGACATTAAAAATGCAATATTTGGCGATATATCTTGATTTAATAATTGCAAACACATACATAATGTTTCTGGGCGCATTTCTGGTAATTGTTCGTGATAACTTTTGAGAATGTTTACATATTTTGAACGATTACTTTTAAATGTTTGACATTTTTCACGTACAAGTAATAATCGTTGTATTTCTTGTATTTCTTCGCGTTTTTTCATTGCAATGGCCCGAGATGCCAATGCGAAGTTTGCAACACTTGTCGAATTCGCCGCCTTTTCAATATTTTGTCGTTGTTCGTCCGCTGTGCTCAACGCATCCAAAAAATCTTGTTCTTTTGCCTCAATGTCTGCTTGTTCGCGTAGGATAAATGTATGCAATGCAATAATGGCTAATTTAATATCTTCAGAATCGCATTGTTCCCATCTATTCAGATGTGTATCTAATAATGCTGCAATATCACCTGAACTTAACGCTAATTTTAACTGTTCTTTATAAGGCACTGGTTCTTCTTTAAATTCTTCCAGGCCTTTAAATTCCGAAGGTAAAAATAATCTAAACATATAGGAATAAAATAATCGATATTTATAGTTCTTTAAAGTAATTTAAGTTGTCGTATACATTGTGGTATTTCTTTGTCGAACAAAGGATCATATCCTATGGCTGTCACTGTGCCCGGAGGACATTGTGTTCGGCCCTCATCCACTACATAAGACTTTTTAATATGTTTTGTTTGGTCTAAAACAGCTACAAATAATTCTTCTGAAGGCACTTTTAATACAACTTTTGGCATGCTCCCCTGGACATAAGCCACCCATTTTGATGTGCCCAGGCAACGCTGTGTTGTTTTCTGAACAGCGTGACCCACTTGAGCTGCGATTTTACCGGCAGATAGTTTAACAGAAGTATTTACAAGAATATACATGATACATCTTTTATTTGAACTACCTTGGCCAATAAAAGAGTCGTCAAAGTCTTCATATTCAGGAATGGCCGCCGTCAACATGTTTAATTCTATCGTCCCAAACTGATTTATGCGTTGCTTATGCGTTGCTTATGAAGGCGCGCATGTGTTTGCACGACTCGCCGCGGTGTTGGCGGCGATATTTGTAATCCGGACACGTGCAAGAAGTTGCCGACACAACATATGTTTTGGAAGGGTCACTAAAAGATGTCATGACTTTTGTCTTGGGGTTGTGGACCTTCTTCGAGGCCGCCTTGGTCGCTTTTTGTGCTTCCAGTAGCTTCTTTACAAGTTTGCGGAACTTTTTGGCACGTTTTTGGACTTTGATTCCGGTTCTTTTTGAGGGTTTGGCGATGGTGGCACACTTGGGCATGGTGAGTGGTTATGTGAGTGAGTGGTTGTGGTTGAACTGGAATGTCTATGTTTGGTGGGTGGTGGATTGGCAGCCACCCATTTTGTTTTCCATGCTTGATAATTTTGGTCTTCTCCCCACCATTCATTTTTTCTAGGAAATCGTCCATATTTTTTCATCATTTCTTTTTTGGTCAGGCCGCCGCGATGTGCTAAATTACGAGCACGCGAAAATTTATGTTTCCAAGTAGACCGATAAGCATAATCTTTTTTGGGGGCTTTGGGCATTTTTTTTCAAAAAAAAAGTTGACTTCTTCTAAAACTTTTAGCTAAAACTTTTAGAGAAAAAAATAAGAGAAGAATAAGATTAAAAAAATATAATTGTAATACACAATATTACCATGCCCAAAGTGACACAAGAAAAGAAAAGTTACAACGCCGCTTGGAAACAAGCAAACAAGGCGAAGATAGCCGCTCAGAAAGCCGCTTATTATGAAGCAAACAAGGCGAAGATAGCCGCTCAGAAAGCCGCTTATTATGAAGCAAACAAGGCGAAGATAGCCGCTTATAGACAATCAAACAAGGCGAAGATAGCCGCTCGACAAGCCGCTTATTATGAAGCAAACAAGGCGGAGAAAGCTGCTTATTATGAAGCAAACAAGGCGAAGATAGCCGCTCGACAAGCCGCTTATTATGAAGCAAACAATGCGAAGATAGCCGCTTATTATGAAGCAAACAAGGCGAAGATAGCCGCTCAGAAAGCCGCTTATTATGAAGCAAACAATGCGAAGATAGCCGCTCAGCAATCCGCTTATAGACAAGCAAACAAGGCGAAGATAGCCGCTTGGAAAGCCGCTTGGAGACACCGTTATGAGTGCGAGCTGTGTTGCAAGAAATGTGGTCGGCTACGCCCTTGTACAGACCCGGCCACCAACATCGATAGCATGGCATGTCGCGATTGTTTTATGAAAGTGACGGGCAAAGACATTCGAATTGAGCACGAGTGGTCTTTGTATTTGGACGAGCACTTTTTTCCGGAGTGGCGAGTATGTACAGATTCGCGTGTCGGTGGAGAGTCCTGTTCCAGATATCGACCAGATGGGTTATGGGCCTCACCGAAGATAGTTTTACAATGGGAGTTGGACGAAAAGCAGCATCGAGGTACATCCTACGACTGTGACGAGCGCCGCATTTCCGAGTTGTACGACGAGTTTCCAGGGAAGCAGTATGTGGTGGTTCGAGTCAACCCGCACGGCTACAAGGCGCCACCCGGCACAAAGAAACCCTCGCAGGAGGAGCGGAAAGCCTTAATGCTGCGCGTGATGCACGCATGTCTCGAAAAAGAATGGGAGACACACATCCACGTGGTGTACATGTTTTATTCGGCTGACAATGCGAATATTACGCACAACCTTGGCAAAACCCTGCTTTTTGACGCGAAGGACGTGGACGCCTTTTGTGTACATTGATCGTTTAGAAGAAAAAAATTCTTAACATATTTTTATTAATTACATGCATATTTTTCATTAAAAACTGTTCTAAGTAATAATTCGGATGCTTGGTAAACTGCTGATACTGTAGCATTGGTATCCTCTGGAAATACGTCGGCATTATCGCCTATACCATTATTATTTGTGTCTTTCCATTCTGAAGCGTCATCTGGAAATACGTCGGCGTTATCACCAACGCCATCTCCGTCTGAATCTGTCGTTTCCGAAGAGTCATTGGGAAAGGGATCGGCATTGTCGCCAATACCATCTCCGTCTGAATCTTTCCATTCTTTAGGGTCACGTGGAAAGGCGTCGTCGTTGTTATTTACACCATCATCGTCAACGTCGTCGTCGCAAAATATTAATGTATTATTAAGTTTGTCCATTAGGTTATTAATGAGACATGCATTTATTCTATTATATTCACATAATGTCTGTATGTCTGATATTTTGTTGTTTTCATCATTACAAAATATTTTCATTGAACTGATACACAAATCTCTACTTACAGATATCTGTGTTTGCAATGCTGACGATAAGTTTGAAATATCTGTGTTCAAATTAAGATTATAAGATGAACAATAATAATACGCAATTGCCGCAGTCTGCGAATTTATAGTTAGAGTGGGGGCTTCTGTTAATAAAGTATTACATTTATTAATTGACACCATATAAGCTTGGCGCAGGTTTTCGGTCATAGTCATCAGGGTCGCCATTTCCGGTACTGAATTCATCTCACTACATTCTAAATTAACATGTGTAATATTGAATGTTGTAGCGAATATCGTTGCAGATAATGATATCCATATTAAAAATTGAAATAACATATTATGAATAAAAGAAATGCTATTTATACTGTATTATTTTTTCTAAAAGTTTTATTATGGTAAGATTCCCCCGTTAATAATGGCTTTATTGTTTAAGAGCGATTGTATAGTTCCCTCTTTGAGTAGTTGGCCTTGATAACGTAAATTAAGGTGAGGCAATGCTTGATGTTGAATATATTGTTGTAAGTCTTGAATGGTTTGTTCGGGGTTAATTTTGTATTCGCACGTTGGTCCATTCATGAAACGCACATATATGGTCCATTCTCCTTGCTGCGGCTCGAGAGGTTCCCAATAAATAGTATTATCGACTATTTTTACAATATTAAAGGTATTTGGAGGTCTTTGTAGAGTGTTAGACATGCGTCTAACCATAGAACGCGGTGAGCTATCTTTCATGTATTGTGTTTGTTCGTTATAACGTAAGTTCATATATATATATATTTAGGTCTTTTATAGTAATTATAGATTTTTTTTTCTAAATTTTTTAGCTAAAACTTTTAGAAGAAGTCAACATTTTGCAAAATTTTTTTTAAAAGTTTATTATAGAAAATGTTTTCCGTAATGATGTATGAATTGAACAATGTGTGTAAGTATTTGTTGTTTGTTTGGAGACTCTAATATTTCATCGATATTTTTTGCTCCTGCAAAAGGGTTGGGTACTGACATATCGAGTGAATCTTCTTGTTGTTTAATTGTATTTTTAATATACGAAAAAAGTGAGAATGAGTCAATGGCACCATCTGCTCCAAGTTCTGTAGCGGGTGACATAATATGCGACACCCACCCGGTATATATGGCATTGTCTGGTTTGTGTTCTAGTTTTATTTTTTTCGCTTCTTTCCTGTTCCTGTGACGACTCGTTGAATGTCTTTTTGATCTTTTTTGTGTGACAAAATCATCTGGAATAAATGGCAGAACAACGGCAGTTGATTCTGTAAGTCGAACTTTAATTCGATTATTATCTGGAATAGAATGTATATTTATATTTCTGAAGCAATGCGAATATAATCTTTTTGGAAGTTGTATAAACACATTATTTGACCCTAAAACTTTATGATTAAACGTATTTGTATCTTTTATATGTGTAATAAAGACGTTTTCGGCATTTACTTGAGACCTAATGTCTCTTGACTTTGTACTACATTGAAGTTTAACACCTGGATAAACGACTCGTTCATCCTTGTCGTCGTTTCTAGGAAGTTTTTTATTATACCATCTCGTAAAACTTTCTTGACTTAAAGCCGGTAGTGTGAAATCCATTGTATTTAATAAAATTCAATTCTATAAATATATAAATTCCTATACTTGATTCGTGGATTTTATCTTGTTATTCGCATATGTTTCGTCAAAAATATTTTGGCCAACAGATAGTATAAATTCAGAATGGAAAATAATAGCACCATGGAACCTTTGGCGATGTGGGGTCATAATACACATACCCGAACCAAGGGTAAAATTGTGGTACCATCGGCTTCAAATGGTACTATACATAGTCATGTGTGTTATACTATACCGCGTACAATGCTTCGTTCGGCTGCTTCTATGTTTTCTGATGTTCGTCATACAGAATTGGAGTCTCGATATGATGAAATAACTATGCAACTTTTTCTTCAAATGTTGTATAGAACTGCAAATTTAGAAGATGACATGTTGTCAAAAATTGATGTTTTCCCTTATATGAAAGCATGGCTCGAATGGGTTCCTTCGGCAACAAAGCCTGAAAATGCAGTTGCATATCGCATACATGCAGTGTCTTTACACCAAAAAGTCAATTTTGGCGTAGCATTGGCAAGTATGTTATATGAAACATCGGCAATGCATAAAGATTCTGTTTCTAGAAAACAAAATTCTCGTAAATCCGACCCTATTGCTGGATTACAACATTATCAGAAATGGATGCGTGTCCAAGGTATTGAAATGTACGTCCGTACAATTTGTGATCGTTATTCCAAATCTCAAGATTTTACCGACAAATTGGACACTATTTTAAATCCTAAGATGTCACTGTGTTCTCCTGATAATGCAGCGCATCCAGAAAATGTTTTTAGTCTAGAAAGAGCCTTTGCAGCAACTCCAAATACTGCAGACCCTGCATTTATGCAAAGATCTAATTATACACTTCAAACTCCAGACATGCCACTTACACAATTATATTTTAATAGTGATAAGCATGTATTGCGTTTGACCCCGTCTCAATTACATCCCAAGGTCTTTTGTGGCAAGTATGTGCCCGATTTTCAGGTCTGGATTGAACTACAGCGTTCAATTCCGGAAAAAAAGACAGATGCCAACGAATATGACCCAGATTGTCAGAATGAGTATGATGTTCGTACACCTCAAGATATTGAACGTGCTCGTCTTCAAGGGTTAGCAGAACGGTCTGCATTTAGTGAATTGTCATTGCAAGCTAAAAAAACGTATCAGGGTTCTTGTGGACCTTTGGAAAATACACCAGCTTTTGCAAAGGCGTATGAAGATTATCAGAGTTGGGCAACTCGTGCAATGGATACACAATGTTTAGACCCTGACGCATGTATTTCTGAAGTCGGGTCTAAAATTTTAATGTGGCGTCAAAAGAATAAACAATGTGAAGTTATTCAGCATGTTATTACAGACCCCACACTTAGTGCATTTGCAAACCGCGTCATTGCCCTTATGGAAGGTTATGAGCAGTATTATCTGATATCAACCGCACATCGCATGATGTATCTGGTACAACATGCCAGATATGACGCCTTTCGGCGTGATTTTGGACTGCATTTCAACTGTTTTCAGGCAGGAGATGGGGCAACATCCAAGTCTTTCTTGTTTAAATTGATGGAATGGATGTCTATTCCTGGCTCTATAGAAGTTTTGTCGTATCAAACTGGCAAATCTGATGCTGTAGACGGTAATAAGAACGATGTATGTACAGTATGTCACGAAGCACCTCCCGGAATGTTTCGTTCGTCTAATAATCCGAATGCTGATTCCAGTCAAGAAGCTATGTTTAAAGAGAAATTGACACGCCAGGAAGTATCTTGTAAGACTTGGTGTATGGACGAAGCAACTGGTAAACGTTCTTCGCGTATTACAAAATCAGAATGCGTAGGGGTTTGGATGGGTGCAACAAATGACCCACCTTCTGAAGTCGAAGAAGCACTCAAAACACGTTTCTTTTGGGGCAATTTCGAGCAGCAACAGCGTCCCGGGCGAGATATCGACGACTGTATGAACGGTGAACGTCAAATGTCCACTGCAGACCTTGAGCATCGTCATCAGATGTTTCGTGAAGGCATGGAAGAACAGTATCGTGTTTTTCTGGTCGAAAAAAACATTTGGTGCAAAGTTATTAAAAATGTAAACACGACTGCCTGTAACATTTTAACACCACGATTCAAAGCCAAGATGTCTAAAAATTCTATTATTCGGCCTGGACCTCGCGATTGGGAACGCGTTAAGATTTTTGCCCGCAATCAAGCCATTGTTACAGCGATTGAAATTGTCTTTAATCTTCCAGGTGGTAAACACTATGGCGAACCTTTTGAGGAAAAACTCATTCCAAGTTTAGAGCCTTATTTGCGCGTAACAGAAGAAATGGTCATTTTCACATTGTCTTTATTGGCAGACCAGTTTCGTTCACCCATTGAACACAAGATATTAAACACTATTTGGGCAATGGAAAAGAATAACCCGACAACATGTACGCCAAATCAAGAAAATGGATGCAACTATCTAAAATTGCCACGTCTACATCAATTAGCTAAAAAGATTAATGCGCGTATTCCTCTGGAAAAGGGTCGTACTTCCACCAATAACATTAAAGACTTTCTCATGAAAATGACGAAACACACTGTATGGTGTAAGAATTTCCACCCAAAAACACCCGGAGAACACACAACAGATGATAATTATCCATTGCCAAATGAATCAGGCAGTGATAGACAAAATACGTCGTGTATTTCAAACCATGACGGTGTGTTTATTCACATGCATCATATTGTGACACATGCTGCAGATATCAACGACAGCGTTTTTAACACGCTGGATGAGGAAACCCATGCTTATTCAGACGACAAGCGTATAATTACAGCAACACCTTTAAGTTCAAAGTGGTATCATGCATTTAAAGTCATTGAAAGAAGCGCGGGTGGTAAAGGATTGCATTATCACAATGTTTTGTGGAATACAAGTACATCACGCTGGATTACGCAAACGAACGAAGAACATGCAGACACTCGTACCAATGAAGGCTATAGTATCACTTGTGATATCGATGAACATGTTGCAGAACATTGGGGAAGACGCATCGGTAAACAGAGTTTTACACCCAAACAAATTATTCAGAAATGTGTACAAGCAGAAGAGTATGATAGACCACAAATTAACTATCCTGCAACTTTCATAAAAGAGAAAGCCATTCGTAATAAAAGAAAACGCATTAGTGATGACAATCCAGCGCCAACTAAAAAATCCATAACTTCAACATAAAAAAAGTATAATAGTTTATATTCAATATAAAAAATGTGTGGTATTCTTGCATTATTTGGCGAAAGTTCAAAAATCCCCTCTTTGTCTCCTCTTCATAACCGCGGCCCCGACGAAAACGGATATTTTAAATCGGAAAATGTCTTTCTTGGCCACACACGTTTATCTATTGTCAACCCAGAAGCAGGACCACAACCTATCTATTGGAAAGATTGGGTTTTAATTATTAATGGTGAGATATATAATGCCGATTTAAATACAAAAGGTACAGATTGTTTTTTTGTTCCACCTTTGCTCGAACAATCAGGCAAAGATGCTCCAAAACAACTTGACGGCATCTTTTCATTTGTTGCATATAGAACAACAGACCATAAAATCATCGTTGCTAGAGACGCCATTGGTGTGACGCCTCTTTATATGGGCACCGCCGACGGTAAAGTTTGTTTTTCGTCTTTATTGGCGGCTATGCCATTAGAAATGACGTGTTCTGTTGTTTTACCCGGCCATTCGTCATCTTTTTATTTGGGAGATTTGCCAATTTTTAATAGATGGAAATCTTCATATAATCCATGGACCGATTTAACCCTTACGACGACAAATTCAAATCAATTTATTGAAATAATGTTTAGAGCGGTTGAAAAACGTTTAATGGGAGACGTGCCTTGGGGAGTTTTGCTTTCTGGCGGCTTAGATTCAACTATTGTGGCATGCATTGCGAATCTTTTGGCTTCAAAACGCCCAGACTATCCCAAATTACATACATTTTGTATCGGTTTAAATGATTCGCCGGATGTTATATGGGCAAATAAGGTGGCCAAAGAATTGGGTTCCCATCATACATCCATTGAATATTCTGTCGAAGATGCAGTTCGTGTCGTGCCAGATGTCATTAAAGCAGTTGAAACGTACGACGTAACTACTATTCGCGCTTCGACACCTATGTGGTTACTAGCAAAGGCTATTAAAAACCGCGGTATTAAAATGGTATTGTCAGGCGAAGGTAGCGATGAATTATTTGCAGGATATCTTTATAATTTGTATTGTCCAAGTGAACGTCATATGGTTGATGAATGTATTCGAAAAATGGACCAGTTGCATTCTTATGATTGTGCCCGTGCAAATAAATCAATGGGTGATTGGGGCGTCGAAACAAGAGTACCCTTCCTTGATAAAAATGTCGTTGATTTTGCTATGAATAAATTACATCCACAATTTAAACTGTCTAAAACACACCCAGGGGGCGAAAGGCCTGAAAAATGGTGGTTAAGAGAAACATTTCGTTCATATGTTCCAGATTGCGTGGTTAATCGTACAAAGGCACAGTTTTCGGACGCCGTGGGTTCAAGACATATATTGGCTCTTCAAGAAGCTGCACAAAATGCTATTACGGACGATATGATGTGCAAAGCAAAAAGAAGATTTCCGTTCAATACGCCAACCACAAAAGAAGCTTATTGGTATAGACATTTATTTTTAAGTAAATTCGCACAAAAAGATGCAGAAAAAACGGTATTATTTACACCCGATTCAATCGCCTGTTCCACAGGAGACGCCTCCACTTGGCATGAAAATTTTAAAAAATGTTTAGACCCATCAGGAGATGCAATCCAAACAGCATTTACATGATTACACTATATAGATTAAATGTTTAATATAAAAAATGAATAAGCAAGAATGGGTAGATAAAATTAATGAAATTTTGACACATTCTGAACATTTTATCACGTCCGTGCCCGCCGTGAATTCTTTAGCTTTGGTTTTTGCTTGTGACATTTTTAGACGCCGCAAACATACTGTACACATGAATATTGAGGCTTCTGAAACCGGAACAGCCATCTTAAAAATTAGTATATCTAAAAAAACAAACGCGCTCGAATTTACTATTCGAAGAAATGATAAAGCAACAGATTATATTAAACAAATTCATCCAGAAATACAAACAATATCAATACGCGGATGCGGAACAGTCATTATTGTTGTTTTTCAAATTATAGAGTGGGCTATTCACAATGGCTGGCTAATTGACAAATCATTTATTAGTACATTAACACAGATACATGAAAAAAATACCCAACGTAATACCACCTTTAGAGCCATATTACACCGTGGGTGAAATAGTAGTATTTAAACTTAATTTTTTTTTTTATAACATGTCGAATATACACCCACTACCTCTTGTCCGCGGTATAGTTGGTTTACTCATGATACTACTTGGTACCGCTACTATCATATCGTTTGGAGCAAACATGGATAATTTAAATTTCCCTGGTGCTAATATTAAACTTAAATTAGATAGCGATTCAGATAAAATACCCGCAGGACGCGGTTGGACTATAGACACTGCAGTTACTTGCTCAAATTCAGTCAAAAAAACTGATTTAACAGCAGCATTAACAAAACCATTATGTCTCGCCGAAAATAAAAATAACGATAAATGGAACTACGGATGGGTTGTGGCTCCAAATTGCGCACGCGTGGATAATAAACCACTTGAATGTGTAGAAATCGGTACCGGGAATTATGTTGCAAACCTCGGATGGGCAACATCTATTATGGCAGCTTTGCACTGCTTATTAGCTGCCATTCATACTTTTATCGCTATTAGGCAACAATCGAAAGGATACACGGAAATTGGTAAAACCGTAGACCCCAAACAAAACGCAAAACAAAAACAACTTTACATTTTTAGTGCAATATGGGCCTTTTTGGGCATTGGTCTCTGCATTTTTTCAGGTATCGCTTGGAATGGCCTCTGTGATAAAATAGACGCTGGATTGGGACGCATGGAAGCTAATACATGGGCATGTTCCAGCGAACAATGCGAATGGTCTTTTGGATTAATATCCGCTATCATCGGAGTCAATATCATGTGGTTTCATCTTCCTCACATTGCCATATGGTTTAGCTGGGTTGAGTCAGCGTAAAGTTTTAGCCGTAGATAAATATTTTTCAATTATAACCAACAAATTTTTATATAATAAACCAGTAAATCGTTGTCTTTCAAAACCATATTCATCAAAATAGCGCTTGACGGTAGATTTGTGCCTTTTTAACAATACTGGCTTTGATGTTGCCATCAATGATATATTTTTTGTATTGTTTTCTAGTAAAGCCATACCTCCTTCAACACGAATACAAGACATTATGTCATGATCGTGATACCACAATACACAAGCGTCCATATATGGAATAAGTGAAGAAGACAAAGTCGTGCACAACGGATGCATTGTTGAAATCCATAAACAAACACTAACACCATTTTTTTCAGGAGGTGTCCATCTGAATTTCTGAATAGATGGTTCTATTTCAAATGTAAACCCATAACATTCTAAATTTTGTTGCGTCATTCTTGGACTCATTGTCGATAAAATTAAAATATGGACGTCCATATTTATATAGAAATAATACATTTATATAGAAACTTTTAAAGATTTTTGTCTTATTCGTCGCTTATTTTTTCTCTAAAAGTTTTAGCTAAAACTTTTAGAAGAAGTCAACTTTTTATAAAAGTTTTTTTTTGTAAAAGCATGTATTTAATCAAAGATTTATGTTCTTATATGAAACCATTGATATTTGTCAATGCAATATTAGGAGGAGTCACAGTTTGTGTAATATGCTTTTATGCATTGACACTTATAACACGTGACAAACTTCCTCACATTACAGGGACACAACCTCTTTTATATCCATATGAATCATATGGTTTTGGAAATAAAAAACAAAAAATTATATTGGAATTAGACCAAGTAATGATTGATGACCATGAAAAAATTATTTCAACATTTGAATGGTCAGACACTACAACATTTGAAACACATACAATAGGCATTAAAATTAAAAATTCAACATTTCACCAAAAACATAAACTAAACTACGAATTCGAAATGTTAGGGCCTAAAATAAGTTCTGAACCATGCGTTTCTTTCGAAACATGTAAAAAAACCAGAAAAAAAATATTTCCTTTTCAAAATAAATATGAAGATTTTTTACTTAGTGGGGAATATAATGAACCAACATTTATAAGAAATACAGTTGCAACACAATTAGATAGAGATAACGTCCCAAATACATTAGTAGATGTATTATTCAGACATAAAAATGGAAATTACACATACGAAGGAATATACATATTAACACCACATCCTCTAGATAAAGAAACACTGAAACATGAATTACAAATCAATAACGCCAGTACAACACCATGCAATAACCATGCGATTCTATTGGGAGAATACAACGACAAAGAACCATGTAAAGAACTCCATTTAAATGTTAAAATGCATTACCCACCGTGTAATATGGAAACTTGCTACTATAATAAAATCATAGAGTATTTTAGTATACTTACAATGAAGAATACTACCATAGTTCCGTTACACTATGATTCATTTGTCAATGCTTTTTTAACAGAAATGTTGATGCGTGAAGGCGATTTAATGTTTAACAAACAATATTTTTATCTATCGCCAGACGATAACATGTTTCATTTTGGCCCAACTATGCGATATAACCATGATTTTTGGAGAATTTTGCCTATTGATAGTTGGAACATTTTTAAATTACATGACAAAAAACCTGTGGATTTGTGGGTATATTTAGGTGAGAATCCAACCTTTATTAATGCCGTCAATGTCGCAAGGAATAGATTAGACAGAAACCATCGAATTATATCAGATTTGATTTCAGTCAGGCGTAAACAATACTTAAACGGAACATTCAATAGAAATATAGAAAGATGGGACGTTTTTGGAGGAAAAAGACAAAGTTCAATACACGGTTTATTATACGCAGTATATGGAAATAAACTAAATCTTGGCAAAACTATGGAAAAAGAACTCGATAACATACAAAATTATATAGATATGCGTACAGAATGGCTGAAGTCAACACCTTTTACAGGATTTAAAATACAGAACATGCATTTTATTAGAACGTTGGCAATGTTCTTGATGCCATTGATTATACCAAGTGTATTATTCATGGGGATTAGTTTTTATTTGACGAATGAAATAAACCAAGAAGAGGAGGAAGAAGAAGAAGAACGTAAACCATTAGTTAAAAAATCCCCAAATACTTTCATATTCTAAACATAATTTTAATTTAAATATGTATTTAATATCAAACATACAAATAAATGAAAAGACATTTTGAACAAACGTCCTCTTTTAGTGTTAATAAAAAGCACCATGCAGGTGAAGAAGATGAACTTGCCATTAGTCTCGAGAAATTACAAACCACTGATTCAGATATTATTGAATTGATATGTGCAGACGATAGACCTATAGTTATTTATTGGAAAAACTTAGAACGATGTTGTACACCAGTTTTAAGACGATTTATGGGAAAATCAGAGGGATTTTCGGAACCGGAAAAGAACGAAAAAGGCCAATTGACATTTTTACAGACATTTGGGATTCATTCACGGGAATTTATAAAATGTTTGACGTTTTTAAAAAGTGGTTATATCTCAGAGTTTGATATGTTAATGACAACAATGACAATTTTGGGAGGCCATGACAAACTTGACGCCTTGGCAGAACAACATCAACAATATAATACAGAAAGAATTGAAAAGAGTAAAATATGTAATCCATCGTGTCCAATGGAAGATATTGCAAACAATGGCGAAGGAAAATATATGTGGAGACCAGGTCCGAGTTCTATGAATTTTGAAAAGGGTTGGTCCGTAACGATAGCTATAGAAACAACACCACATATGTTTTGGTGGCGTAAACTTAAAAAATAATTTTATTGTATTTTAATATTTGTATTGATTAATCACAACATTCATGATTTTTATATCTTATTTTTAAAACTTTACATAAATCGTCTTGGTCTATCGAACAACACCCCGTCTCATCCCATTTGCTTTGAGTATAATCACAATCATACAGACAAGTTGGCTGAACGAACTTGTTGTTTGTACAAATAGCAGCAGAGTCGGGATAATAATATTCTTCACAAAGAACATTACAGGTTTCACCATTTTGCAATAAAGACGGGCAATCATTTATAAAACGTGAAATAGAACCTTGCGGCGTAACGGCGGGAATACATCCGTTTGCTTTACAATTTGGTTCAATAAATACACCATTTGTACATGAAGCAGATGTTTCTGGAGAATAATTAACAGGACATTGTATATCACAACTTTGTCCTTCTTGCAATGTTAACGGACAATTACCCAATGAAGAAGTTCCAGAAACTGATGGAGTACATGAACTACTTGCAAGACTCCCGACGAAAAACGTCGGCGAATTTGAAAATGTATACTTACAATCAAATGTTTCATCATTTTTCTTTTCGAAAACTGAACCCCAATTACTTGTTGATTCGAAACAAGAAATGTCATATACGTCCTTTGATGAATCTACAGTATCGATTCTATTCCATTTAATTTTGGCAACAGGCGTTGTATCGCTACAAATTAAACCAACTTCGTCATCAGATACAGACAATATCCAGGCGTCAGCAGAATTTTGAATATTTACATCGGCTTCCGAACAATCCGTATATTGAAGATTCTTTTTTATCTTTGGTTTAACATATGTGACCTCTGATGCATTATTATTTTCAAAAAATGTTTTTGCCGCAGGAGACACAAACGAATCATTCAAATTTAATTTAAAATCAGAAACAGTTTGAGCAAGCACCAATTGGATCGTTTTGCGTTTTATTTCAGACGTAATCGTACTTCCACTGTCTTTCATTGCTTTAATTTTCGCTTTTGGAGTTGGTGCTTGTATTACTGCCGCTACAACTTGTGTAGAGGAAAAAGAAATATCTAAACACGCACCTGGTGTAAAAACACCATCTGTACACGTTGAATTGGATATTAAATCATATCCAGAATTGCAAACAGGCGTGCAAATGCCCCCATGATTTAAAGTTGTTCCACATCCATTTGCGTTATTGGCTCCATTTTTAGGTATTAACACAGTACAATTCAAAGGCGCTCTCACAAAACAGGAAGCATGCGTATATGTACCAGTTAATGCGCCATTCGTACACGTTCTAGTTTCACTTTGACACGTACTATCATAAGCAACATTTGCCGCTTGGTAAAATATATTACTTGTGCTGTGGCCTACAGTTACGCCACCCATAGTACATCCAGACGGTGGACTCGGTGGTGGTGGACTTGGTGTTTGTGGTGGTGGACTCGGTGGTGGTGGACTTGGTGTTGGTGGTGGTGGACTCGGTGGTGGTGGACTTGGTGTTGGTGGTGGTGGACTCGGTGGTGGTGGACTTGGTGTTGGCGGTGGTGGACTCGGTGGTGGTGGACTTGGTGTTGGCGGTGGACTTGGTGCCACAGAACACGTAGCCGCCGTTAACGTCCCCGTAGTACACGAAGTCTTCCCACTGACACCATAACCGGCATTGCACGTGGGCTGACATGTTGCGCCAGAAGCCAATATACTCGTACAATTTCCTACGCCACCGTTTGTTGGAGGAGTGGAAGCGTCACATGTTTTCTCTACGCACGAACTTGCAGGCCCATCTGGGACGTTAGTACAAGTGTAGTCAGCTTGAAATGCAGTTGCGTTATAGAACATATCGCCCACGCTAGCGTCAGAGGCGTTCGTCCACCCAGTGATATCTTGGTTAAAGGCAGAGGCTCGATCAAACATTTTTTCCATACTTGTTACTTGTGAAGTATCCCACCCGCTAATATCTTGGTTAAAGGCAGAGGCTTCTTGAAACATCCCGTCCATATCCGTTACTTGTGAAGTGTCCCATCCGCCGATATTTTGGTTGAACACAATGGCTTCATCAAACATCCTGTTCATGTCAGTGACTTGTGAAGTGTCCCAACCGCTGATATCTTGGTTGAACACAGGAGTAAATTGGAACATTCTATACATAGTCGTTACATTAGAAGTGTCCCATCCGCCGATATCTTGATTAAAAGAGTTGGATTCATAGAACATCCCGTCCATATTTGTAACTTGTGAGGTGTCCCATCCGCTAATATCCGCGTTAAAGGCGTCGATTTCTGAGAACATTTCTTCCATGTCGGCGACTTGTGAAGTGTCCCAACCGCTGATATCTTGGTTAAAGACACTAGCGACGGCGAACATATTACTCATATCCGTGACTTGTGAAGTGTCCCACCCGCTGATATCTTGGTTAAAGGCCCTGGCTTGGTTGAACATTCTTTCCATATTTGTTACTTGTGAAGTGTCCCATCCGCCGATATCTTGGTTAAAGACTTTGGCGAGGCGAAACATCATGTTCATGTCGGTGACTTGTGAGGTGTTCCAATCGCTAATATCTTGGTTGAAGGTCATGGGCAAATCCCATGTATATGACATGAACATCTTTCCCATATCTGTTACTTTTGAAGTGTCCCAACCGCTGATATCTTGGTTGAAGGAAATGGCATTACCAAACATTTCATTCATATCTGTTACTTTTGAAGTGTCCCATCCGCCGATACTTTGATTAAAGGCTGTGGCTTCTTCGAACATCCCGTTCATATCCGTTACACTCGAAGTGTCCCACCCACTGATATCTCCATTGAATGTCGTTTTCCCTGAAAATGCAGCACTCATGTTTGTTATTTTAGAAGTATCCCATCCACTAATAGATCCGAATGTAGAGTTTACACAATTACCGACTGTGGACGCTTCGGCCAAACAGTCGGTAATTGCCCCAGAAATTGTGGCGTCTGTTAACGGTGGCGGTGGTGGACTTGGTGGTGGTGGACTTGGTGGTGGTGGTGGTGGGCTTGGTGTTGGTGGTGGTGGACTTGGTGGTGGTGGACTTGGTG